>Ga0163209_1000016_pt1 | contig 66682 bp, 57 predicted proteins | sample Kivu_160m_FD_113538 | JGI IMG/M metagenome (GOLD analysis project Ga0163209, IMG submission 113538) | Freshwater microbial communities from Lake Kivu, Western Province, Rwanda to study Microbial Dark Matter (Phase II) - Kivu_160m | ecosystem: Environmental > Aquatic > Freshwater > Lake ...
ATATAAAAGTATTTTTCATTTAATACCATAGAATATCTTCATTTTGAATTCTTTATAAATTAAAATAGTGCATAGTAATAGACCTATCTTGGAATATATATTAATTTCAGAATAAATTGCCATTGTAAATTGCCAAAAACCATATTATAATGGCAAATATAATCATAAAAAATAATTATATTTACCAGAGGTTTATTAAATTGGCGACAAAATTTAAAACAAAAATTGACAGGTTTGGAAGAATAGTAATTCCCAAAAAAGTAAGAAATGACTTTGGTCTTAAAAATAATACCGAAGTTGAAATAGAGACCACTTCGAATAATATAATAGTTCATCCTAAATCATCAAATCCATTTGTTATGGATAATGATGGTATATTAGTAGTTTGTTCGGAACCTATGGAATCTTTCAATGATTTTTTACAAAAAGACAGGGAAGACAGGATAAAAAAAGTTATTAAGGATATAAAACCTTGAAGGTTTTTTTTGACACATCGGTAATAATTGCGGCATTTATAAATGCACATCCCAGGCATGAAAAATCCCTACACTGGCTGCAGAGAGTCAGGAAAAAAGAAATTGAGGGCATAATTTCTATACATTCCTTAATTGAATCTTATTCCATTCTTACAACGTTACCATTAAGTCCAAAAATCTATCCTTCGCTTGCAGTAAATCTAATAAAGGAAAATATTTTAAAGACTTTTATAGTGGTTAAATATAATACTACCGATTACATTGGATTATTAGATGAATTTTCTTCAGGCAATATTATAGGTGGTGCAAGTTATGATGGATTAATATTATTTGCTGCCAGGAAAATGAAAATAGACAGGATCTTGACTTTAAATGTTAATGATTTCATAAGAATTGCGCCGCAACTTATCAAAATTATATCTGAACCCTGATTCTATATTAATCTATTTTTATTGGAAATTAATTTTAGATATCAGTTAGATATTTTGTAAATAGATAAAAAATCGTACTATAGATTTAAAACCTCATTTGCAAATTGAATAAATCAATGACTTATAGTAATATTTCTTTTATTATCATTCTGTAAATTTCCTGGCAGTAATTTTACCGTTTTTTTAAAGATTTAAATCTTTTAATTATTTCTGGGATTTCTTTAGTAAGGTATATCTATTATGGGTATTAATTTTTTTTACAGAATTGCATTTGTAATTGCGGCCTATCTTTTCGGCTCTTTTCCCACCGGGTACGTGGTCCATCGAATAAAAAAGGGTGATGATATAAGAAAATACGGAAGTGGAAACGTGGGAGGAACCAATGTCACCCGTACGCTTGGGGTAAGCTATGGCATCATAACTATCATAGTTGATATCATCAAAGGTTTTATACCCATACTTGTGCTCTACTTTATTTATCCTGAGGATCTGATACTTCTTTCTATTGTGTCCGTTGCTGTCATTCTGGGGCATGACTTTCCGGTTTATATTAAATTTAAAGGTGGAAAGGGAATTGCTGTTTCTTTTGGAGTAATAATCGGTGTCTCGTGCCTTCCCTTTATGAGTAATCCCGTATGGATGGAAATACTCCCGATTTTTATAATTCTGGGCACCTGGGCCATTATCTTTTCGATTTTCAGGATTGTATCGCTTGCATCTTTGTGCGCGGCAGTTGTCAACCCATTTGCTTTTTACTTCACCGGATATGTCTGGCCAATAGTAATAGCAGCTTTTTTCTGGAGTGTGCTTACCTTTATCACTCACAGGGAAAATATTAAAAGATTAATTAAAAAAGAAGAGAAAAAACTTAAAAGATAAGGGGAATAAATGGAAATAGAAATTGGGAAAGGAAAAACCGGCAGGAGATCTTATGGTTTTGATGAAGTATCGATAGTTCCCAGCAGGAGGACCAGGGATCCTGAGGATATAGATATTTCGGCAAATATCGGTAAACACAAATTGGAGCTGCCTGTACTGGCATCGGCAATGGACGGAGTCGTTGATGTGAAATTTGCCATAGAGATGAGAAAAATTGGCGGACTTGCTGTGCTTAATCTGGAAGGTTTGCAGTGCAAATATGAAAATGCTGATGAAATTCTTGATAGCATCTCAAAATTTTCCGATAAAGAAGCTACCAGAAAGATGCAGGAAATTTATCAGGAACCTATAAAAGAAGATTTGATTGCAGAAAGAATTAAACAGATAAAAAAGGAAAGTGATATAGTCTGTGCTTCATTAACCCCTAAAAATGTCGAGAAGTATTATAAATTAGCAATTGATGCCGGTCTTGATATCCTAGTGATCCAGGGTACGGTGGTAAGTGCCGAGCATGTCAGTAAGACTAAAGCACCGCTTGATTTGAAAAAATTTATCCCTGAATGTCCCATTCCTGTAATAGTCGGTGGATGTGCATCTTATTCCACCTCTCTTCACCTTATGCGGACAGGGGCAATCGGGGTTCTTGTTGGCGTCGGTCCGGGAGCAGCATGCACCACAAGGCAGGTGCTTGGAATAGGTGTACCCCAGGCTACCGCTATTGCAGATGCTTCGGCAGCCCGAATCAGACACCTGGAAGAAACAGGAGAATATGCGCTTGTGATTGCAGATGGGGGTATGCGTACCGGAGGTGATATTGCAAAAGCTATTGCATGCGGAGCCGATCTTGTCATGATAGGTTCTCCGCTTTCGAGGGCAAAGGAAGCTCCGGGCAAAGGTTATCACTGGGGTATGGCCACATTCCATCCCGATCTTCCAAGAGGTACCAGAATTAAAACAGATGTAGTGGCAAGCCTCAGGGAAATACTGGTAGGACCTGCTTTCGAAAACGACGGTACTTTAAATCTATTCGGGGCACTCAGGACCTCTATGGCTACCTGCGGATACGAAAACATCAAAGATTTTCAAAAAGCCGAGGTAATGGTGGCGCCCTCCATCAAAACTGAAGGTAAACTCCAGCAGCAGCAGCAGAAAGTGGGCATGGGATCATAGTATGGATAAGGATCTAAGCATGGATAATGATATGAATAGCGTACTTGTCATAGATTTTGGCGGACAATACAGCCAGCTGATTGCAAGAAGAATCAGGGAACTCAGGGTTTATTCCGAACTTATTCCTTATGATACCGATACCCAGAAGATAAAAGAAAAGAAACCATGTGGTCTGATACTTTCCGGTTCTCCATACAGTACTCTGTCGGAAAGTAAAAAGGTCCCGTTTGTAAGTAAAGAGATTTTTTCGCTTGGGATCCCCATTCTTGGAATTTGTTTCGGGATGCAGATAACTGCAAGATTGTTTGGCGGAGAGGTATCTACAAGCGGATATAACGAATATGGAAAGACAAAGATAAAACTGAATTTAAAATCGGCTCTTTTTAAAGATTTGAAACCTGTAGAGACATGCTGGATGAGCCACAAAGATAGCGTGGTTAAGATTCCGCCGGGATTTGGCATAATAGCTTCCACTTTCAATCTTCCTGTTGCAGGTATGGAAGAGCCTGAAAAAAAAATATATGGAATACAGTTTCATCCTGAAGTAATGCATACTCCATCCGGAATGGATATACTCAAGAATTTCCTCTTCGATATTTGCGGGTGTTCGCCTGCATGGACCATGATCTCTATTATCGAAAAGCAGATAGAAGAAATAAAAGAAAAAGTAAAAGACGGAAAAGTCATATGCGGATTGAGCGGAGGGGTGGATTCTTCAGTTGCGGCTGTCCTGGTGAATAAAGCTGTCGGTGATAAACTTACATGTATTTTTGTCGATCATGGCCTTCTCCGGAAAGGAGAAGCGGAAAAGGTATTAGAAACCTTCAGGGAGAATTTTAAAATCAATCTGATTCATATAAATGCTGCTGAAAGGTTCCTGAGCAAACTCAGGGGAGTATCCGATCCTGAAAGCAAAAGGAAAATTATCGGTAAAGAATTCATAGCGATATTCGAAGAAGAGGCGTCGAAGATAAAGGATGCGCATTACCTTGTGCAGGGAACGCTGTATTCCGATGTCATAGAAAGCGGTACAAGGGATGCGGCGAGGATAAAATCACATCATAATGTCGGCGGGCTTCCGGACGACATGAAAATTAAATTGATCGAACCTTTAAGATTATTATTCAAAGATGAAATAAGAAAGATAGGAATAGAACTGGGTCTTCCGGATGAAATAGTCTGGAGGCAGCCTTTTCCCGGTCCTGGCCTGGCAATCAGAATAATAGGAGAGGTCACGGAAGAAAAAATAAGAATACTTCAGGATGCCGACGAAATAGTGGTGGAGGAAATAAAAAGAGCGGGACTATATAAGAAAATCTGGCAGTCTTTTGCCGTGCTCCCCAGTATCAAAAGCGTGGGAGTAATGGGAGATGAGCGGACATACGAGTACCCGGTTATAATAAGAGCAGTGGGCAGTACTGATGCGATGACTGCCGATTGGGTAAGATTGCCCCACAAAGTCCTGGAAAGAATGAGCACAAGAATAGTAAATGAGGTTGAAGGAGTAAACAGAGTGGTATATGATATAAGCTCCAAACCGCCAAGTACTATAGAATGGGAGTAGAGGAAAATTAAAAAGTGTCAAAGGAGTATTGATGGAAAACGATTTTAAAGAAAAGTTAAATAAATACAGAGAAGAGATCAATGAAATCGATAAAAATATCGTGAATTATCTAAATAAAAGGGCGGAAGTGGTGTTGAAAATAAAAAGGTTAAAAGAAGATAGAAACGTACCATTATATGATGCAAAGAGAGAAGAGGAATTGTTTAACAATATCGTAAAATATAATAAAGGGCCCTTATATAATGACAATATCGTACAGATTTTTGAAAGTATTTTAAGAAATGTCCAGGTTCTTGAAAAAGACGAGAACCTTTGAGTAATCATTTAATTTTTTATCGTATTTTAAAAGTATTTTAAGTGAAATTTCATATATCTTAAAAAAATAATAAATGGAAGATAAAAAAGAAAAACAAGATAAAATTGATAACAAAAACGATACAAAGCTGGTTGAAGAAGGCTACATTACTTTAATTGCCGGTCCCTGTGCGATTGAAAGCTGGGAGCAAATGGACGCCATCGCAAAAATAGTAAAGGGCCTCGGGCTTTCATTCATGCGCGGTGGAGCCTATAAACCCAGAACATCTCCTTACAGTTTTCAGGGACTAAAAGAAGAAGGCTTAAAGTACCTTAAGGAAATAAAAGCCAGATATGGTCTTATGACGGTAACAGAGGTCACCGATACGGAGCATGTCGATATCGTGGCTGACAGTGTGGATGTACTTCAAATCGGAACCAGAAATATGTCTAACTTCGCCCTGCTTGAGAAAGTTGGCAGAGTGGCAAATGAAAGAAATAAAAAAGTCATCCTTAAAAGAGGATGGGCATCATCGATAAAGGAATGGCTGCTGGCAGTCGAATATATAACATCAAGAGGAAACACGGAAGTAGTATTATGCGAAAGAGGGATAAGGACATTTGAAACTGATACGAGATTCACGCTGGACCTCTCGGCAGTTCCGGTAATCAAGAAACTGAGTAAACTACCCATTATTATCGATCCTTCTCATGCAGTCGGACAAAGCGACCTGGTCATTCCTATGAGCAGGGCGGCTGTTGCTGTAGGGGCGGATGGTCTTATGGTCGAGGCTCACAATAATCCTTCCCTGGCACTCTGTGACGGCCAGCAGGCATTGAATGCAAAAGAACTAGGAGAATTAGTACGGCAGTTAAAAAATATTGCCGGTGTCATCGGAAAGAAATTAAGATAAGTTGATGAAACTTGGAACTAGAAAAGTATTTAAATCCCCAGCAAATTAAAGCCGTAAAAAGTACCGAAAAGCCGCTTCTGGTTATTGCAGGCGCAGGAAGTGGAAAAACAAGGGTACTGACCTATAGAATTGCTTATCTGATCAAAAACAAAGGAGTGGATCCCTTCAATATTCTTGCCATTACTTTTACCAATAAAGCTGCAAGAGAAATGAAACGAAGAGTGATAGAATTAGTCGGAAGGGTTGGCGAGTATATGTGGGTAAGTACCTTTCATTCGTTCTGTGCCAGACTTCTCCGGTACGAGATCCACCATCTGGGCATGTCCGGAAACTATGTGATATACGATGATGATGACTCTGCAAGCCTGCTATCAAATGTTGAAAAAGAACTGGATATAGACATCAGAAGATTTCCTCCAAGAGCGGTGTTGTCTGTCATCAGCGATGCAAAAAACAGGTTAATCGATTATGAGACTTTTTCAAAGAATGCGTCCGATTATTTCGAAAAAATAGCTGCAAAGATTTATCGTCTTTACCAGGAAAGACTCTTTGAAGCCAACGCGCTTGACTTCGATGATCTTTTGATGTTTACCGTCAATATTTTTGAGATGTATCCTGAAGTAAAAAAGAAATACCAGGAAAAATTTAAATATATTCTTGTAGACGAGTTCCAGGATACGAATATTGCCCAGAATGAGCTTGTCATGCTGCTTTCGGAAGAACACAAAAGGATCTGTGTAGTTGGAGACGAGGACCAGAATATTTACAGCTGGCGGGGGGCTGAAATAAAAAATATTACTGATTTCGATAAACGTTTTGATGACACGGTGGTCATAAAACTGGAGCAAAATTACCGCTCTACCCAGAATATTCTCAATGCCGCAAATTTTATAATAAAAAACAATGAGAATAGAAAACCAAAAAAACTCTGGACCGAGAATCCTGAAGGGGACATGGTTTCGAAATATATAGCACCGGATGAAAAAGCGGAGGTTGATTTTGTAATCAGGAGAATAGAAAAATATATGGAAGAAAAAAATAAACGATACCGGGATTTTGCTATTTTCTATAGAACCAATGCCCAGTCCAGGGCCGTGGAAGAATATCTTGTAAGACGTAACATACCATATAAGATTTATGGGGGTCTCCGGTTTTATGATAGAAAAGAAATAAAAGACATGCTTGCTTATATGAAGCTTATCGCAAATCCCAGGGATGTGGTAAGTCTCGTCAGGGTAGTCAACGTTCCCAGGCGCAAGATCGGCAAATCTACAATAGCAGTCATAGAAAAGTATGCGCAGAGGAAAAATATCACTTTCTGTGAAGCTTTTTATAGAAATGATGAGATTCTATTGCTGAGTAAGGGCACAAAGGAAAAAATAAATAAATTCATTTCACTTATTTCGGAATTCAGAAATTATTCGGTTGATCATGGAGTAAGCGAGGTATTGAAGAGGATCTGGGAAAAAACAGGTTATATAAGGGAACTGGAGCTGGAAAATACGATTGAGGCTTTAAACAGAATAGATAACTTGAGAGAACTTTTAACAGTTACTAAAGAGTATGAAGAAAAATCTGAAGCTTTAGATGCAGCTGAAAGTTTATTTAAGGAACCTGAAGATACTCGTTCTGGAAATGAAGAAGACAATGCCGGTACAACTGATCTGTACAATCTGGATGGGTTTCTGGAAGAAGTGTCCCTTCTTACCGATATTGATAATTATGATGAAACTACCAATGGTCTTATCCTGATGACCCTTCATAATGCCAAAGGCCTGGAGTTTCCGGTCGTATTTATTATTGGAATGGAGGAGGGAATTTTTCCACATTTAAGAAGTATGAGCAGCGTGGCGCAGATCGAGGAAGAAAGAAGGCTCTGTTATGTGGGAATTACCCGGGCAAGGGAAAAGGTATTTTTATCTTCTGCGCAATTACACAGTATCTATGGAGACACCGGTTTTAGAAATGTTTCCCGCTTCATAAATGAAATAAGCGAAGATCTTTTGATAGATGAAAACAAGATCGAATCCGAAAACTTAAAGAGGGGTGTATCAAAAGACCTGGATTCCGGATACGGGGTAAAATGCACATATAAAAAGGGTGATCTGATAGAGCATAAATACTGGGGACAGGGTAGTGTTTTAAGAGTAAAGAAGCTGGCAGGTGATAGTGAACTGGATGTAATGTTTGATAAAGCCGGTTTAAAACATCTTTTACTGAGTTTTGCACCAATAAAAAAGATAAAATTTGACAATTGATAATTTTATGTTATCTTTTAAACAATTGTATAAAACATAAGTATACAATGAATCTATTATAGATATTTGGAAGTTTCAAAGAGTATTATGAAAAATAGAAATTTTATTTTTAAAAAAGATAATAGCAAAAGCAAGCCTGATACAAGAGAAAGAATTATCAAGACAACGTTGAATATTATCGGGGAGAAGGGAGATGTTAATCCCACGATTCGTGATATTGCACGAAAAGCCCAGGTAAATCTTGCATCAATTAATTATTATTTTAGATCAAAAAGAAAATTATTTAATGAAATCGAAGAATATTTTGCAGGGGAGATCAATACTATTACCAATATACTGGATGATACGAATATAGATGCTGAAACGCGTATTTTGACCTGGGCAAAGAAACTGATGGATAATCTGGCAAGTTATCCAGGGATAATGCTGCTGCTTGCAAGTAAAGTTATGAAAAAAGATAAAATAGAAAGAACCATAGTGAAATTTATCGATATAAGAAATTCATCATTTAAAAGGCTGGTAGGTGAGATAACCAGGATAAAGGATGATAAAATTGTAGATTTAAAGGCAATACAAATTTTTTCAGGTATAATAAATCCTCTTATAATACAGTATGGTGTTGGGAAAGTGTTTAATGTGGATTTCAATGACAACCAGGTTAGAGAAAGATATATAGAAACACTAATAAGAAGCATACTGGGAATCTAAAAACTCCTATACTTACACTTCATCATTCCATTTCAAATTTAAAGAAATAAAACAAAATCTTTTGCTTGACAAGCCTCAAATTTAATAATATCATACATATATTTTAAACAATTGTTTAAAATATATGTATGATACAAAGGTTCGGTTATGCATTTAATAGATCTGGATGATAGCTGTTTTACAGAACACCAGGAATCAGAAAAGAATATAGAGAGAATACCAGCTTAAAGACGAATTATTAGGTTATTTTAGAGAGAAAAATGAAAAAGTTAGGAAATTTTATTGTAAGGAATAAAAAATGGATAATTATCTTTTTTGCGCTGCTTATTATCCCTTCCATAATTGGAAATTTTATTACTGATATAAATTATGACATGGTTTCTTATCTGCCTGAGGAACTGAATTCGGTAAAAGGTAATGAGATCCTGTCAGAAGAATTCGGATTGTCTGATACTGTTTATCTTCTGGTACAGAACAGGGAATTTTGGGAAACAGTGGAACTGAAAAAAGAAATTCAGAAAATAGAGGGAGTAAATAAAATTGATTGGATGGATGATTTTACCGATATTAATGTTCCTGTTGACTTCATACCACAGGATCTAAAAAATCAGTTTGTCTCAGGAGAATCAACTATCCTTCAAATACAGATTAATAGTGACCCGGAGTTAATCGATAATTATCAGACAATCGAGCAAATAAAGAAGATTGCCGGTGATGAAACATTTCTTGGAGGGCAGCCAGTGCTGAATGATGAGTTTAAAAATACAATAAGCAAAGAAAAAATCATATATATCATAATTGCTTTTGTAGTCATCTTTATAATCCTTTCCCTATCAACAACTTCATTTATAGAACCTGTGATACTCCTATTAGCAGTAGGAATGGCAGTTATTCTGAATCTGGGCACAAATGCCTTTATTGGTAAAATTTCATATATGACTGCTTCAATTGCAGCTATTATCCAGCTCGGAGTATCGATGGATTATTCTATTTTCCTTCTGCATCGCTATCATGAGGAAAAGGAAAGAAATATATCAAAAGAAGAAGCTATGATCACTGCGATTTCCAAAACCGGTATGGTAGTAGCTGCAAGTGTTCTTACTACTGTCGCTGGTTTTGCGGTGCTCATGATCATGAGAATTGGGATAGGAAAAGATCTGGGTTTTGTTATGGCAAAAGGTGTGATATTGAGCCTTATAACCACTATGACACTTCTACCATGTTTGATTTTGATTTTCGATAAGCTGATTGAAAAGAAGAAGCACCGTATACTTCTACCGAGATTCAATTTGATTTCAAGATGGATAGTAAAAGCAAGATGGGTATTTCTGGTATTGATTGTGATACTTATCATTCCTTCGTTTATGGCGCAAAAAAATCTTGATTTTTATACATCCACCGAAAGCACTCTACCTGAAAACGCCGCATCGGTAGAAGCTACAGAAAGAATTAAACAGGAGTTTGGGACCGGAGAAGTTATCTATCTTGTTACTGTCGATGAAGGTGTTATTAAAGAAAAACAGTTGATAGGTAAAATAAAGACTATTGCTGAAGTGGATTCCGTAAGCAGTATATCCGAAGCGGTGGATATTTCCATACCTGAGACTTTTATACCGGAAGAGTTAAATGATCAGTTCAAGAAATCAGGTTACAGTTATTGCTCCATACAATTGACAACAGATATCGAAGATACAAAAACGATGGAAGCAATAGAGCAGATCAGGGATTTTGCTTCCGGAACCTATGATGAATGGTATTTAACCGGTGAAGCGGTAATGCAGAAAGATTTAGCGGAAATATCTAAAACGGATTTAAAATATGTCACCATACTATCCATGGTTCTTATTGCACTGATTATTGCAATAAGTTTTAGATCATTATCTATTCCGGTAATACTGATCATAGTTATCCAATTAGCTATCTGGATTAATCTCAGTATTCCATATGTTGCCAATCAACCTGTATATTACCTTACATCGATTTTTATATATGCAATTCAAATGGGGGCAACGGTTGATTATGCTATTTTATTTACATCAAGATACAAGGAAAATCTGAAAATTCTAAAACCACTGGAGGCTGTACAAAAAACTATCAGCGATACAGGGAGATCCATTTTAACCAGTGTGCTGATACTTTTTTCGGCTACTGCGAGCATAGCTTTTATAACGGATATCAGAACTACTTATGAATTGACTAATATGATAGGCAGAGGCGCTATCATCAGCATGGCTTCTATTCTGTTTGGTCTACCGGCATTGCTCCCGTTATCTGAGAGATTGATTGGCTGGACCACTCTTGGATGGAAGAGAAAACAAAAAAGAACTGGATTCAAATAACAGTATCTTATTTATTAAATTAATTATCGGAGAAAAAATATGAATAAAAGAAATATAAAAAGAAAAAAAATTCCAACAAAAACAATGGTTATAACAATAATTATGACTTTGATTGTACTTATCCCTTCAGTGGTTGGTTTTTCATCCGAAACCGGGGTGCAGAAGAATGAAACAGTCTATGTTATTTTAGATTATAATGGAAAAGTTAAAGATGAGCGCATTGTCAACAGGGTCTGGGGTATAGAAGGAAATAGCGAGTGGGTAGACTACGGTGATTATCTTGAGATTTCAAATATGGTTTCGGAAGTTGAACCGGAAGTAGAAGAGGACAGGATCATATGGCCCATGGATATTCTTAAAATCGGTGACTTGTATTATCAGGGTATGACAGATAAAGATCTGCCTGTAGAAGTAACGATCCGTTATTATCTGGATGGCATAGAAATCGAAGGGGAAGAACTCGCAGGAAAATCAGGAGATATTAAAATAGATATTAAGATTAGAAATAAATTAAAACAGGATGAGACAATCTCTTATATGGATTATAGTGATATACAAAAGGAAAGTGATAATGAGTATTATACACCATTACTGGTCCAGGTCTCGTTAACAGTAGATCTTGATATATTTTCTGATGTTTCGGCAGAAGGCGCTTCAAAAGTAGTAACAGGCAGTGAGATGAGCATCGGATTTGGAACATATCCATATCCCGAGGAAGAATTCACGATTGAAATGAAAGGGGAAAATATTGAACTCGAACCCATAAATATTATTGTAATTCCTCAGAATTTACCGTTTCAGGATACCGATGATACGAAGGAAGGTTTAATAGAAATGGCAGATGGTCTTGAAGATATTGGGGATAATGCTTATAAAGTGATAGATGGTCTGGATGAAATGTTAAATAAAGCAGGTAATCTGACAGAAGGTATCGAGCAATTTATTGACGCGATAGCTGAAATAAACAACGGGGTATATGAAATAAATAAGAATTCCGGCAGTATTGGAAAAGGAATGGAAGAACTTATGAGCGGGCTTGATACTTTAAGCAGTGAAAGTAGCAGGCTTGCCAGCGGAATAAACGAAATTAAAACGAGTACCGATACTATGGGTTCGGCAATAAGCGGGCTGGCAGGTGGTGCCTCGGATCTGTCTACAAATATAACTCTTCTTTATGGAGGAATGGCAGCTTTTCAAACAGGGCATGCAGATCTATCTACTCTTGCAGAAGCTATACTGGCAGCTTATCCCGATACTCCCGAAAATGCACAGATCAGGAATCTGGCTCTGGGAGTGATCAGTGAAAAATCTGCTGTAGATGGTTTTGTTTCAGCCATAGGAATGATAGATACAGGAGCAGCTGATCTTTCGATAGGATTGAGTGGGTTGTCAGGCAACTTTTCATTATATAGCATTGGTATTGGTGAAATAGCTTCCGGAACAAGTGTGCTGCCTGAAGGTGTGGGGAAGCTGACTGACGGGATGAGAAGTTTATATAATGGCTGGAAAGAATATAGCAATGGCATATCAGAACTAAGTGAAGGCACTAATGAGTTCTACAGTGAGACAGTTAATTTTCCGGAAGATGTAAATAAACTTTTAGATGGAATAAAAAAAATCAGAGATGCAGTCAAGGAACTGACTGAAAAAGGTATAATCAAAATAGAGGATGGCGTCATTGAAGGTATTGATAATATTGAATTTAGTGAGGCTCTAAAGGAAAAGCTGGATGAACTTGCTGAGAATTACAATTCGTTTATTGATAATGATAATAACCTGGATAGTGAGGTCCAGTTTATAATGCAGACTGAAGAAATCAAAGTTGACCGGTCTTCAATTTCTGAGGAGCTTATTGAAACAAACAATAATCTTACATTTTTCCAGAAAATTTTGAGCTGGTTTAAGAAATAATCTTTTAATAAATTGAAGAAACGGCGGATTATTTATTTCAGGTTTTCGGGATTTAATCCTTTTAGTTTCGGTATCACAAACCTTCCGTCTTTTCTTATCAGGACACCGTCGAAATAGATTTCTCCACCTCCATACTCAGGTGTCTGGATATTTACAAGATCCCAGTGTATTGCGGAATCATTGCCATTTGATGCTTCCTTATAACATTTTCCGGGTGTGAAGTGGAAACTTCCCATGATTTTCTCATCGAATAATGTGTCCTTCATAGGATAGGTAATATAGGGATTGACACCGATGGCAAATTCCCCGATGTATCTGGCTCCTTTGTCCGTATCAAGAACCTTATTTATCCTCTCGGTATCATTGGAAGAAGCTTCGATGATCCTGCCATCTTTAAATTTAAGTTTAATGTTTTCATAAGTAACGCCCTGATGAACGGCAGGGCAATTAAAAGCAAGTCTACCGTTTACGGAAGATCTTACCGGGGCAGTGAATACCTCTCCATCGGGTATATTGAATTCTCCGGCACATTTTAGAGCAGGTATATCTTTTATGGAGAAGGTAAGATCCGTGTCTTTACCGGTTATATGAACTTCATCTGTTTTGTTCATAAGTTCTACCAGATTATCCATTGCTTTTGACATTTTACCATAATCCATATTGCACACATCGAAATAAAAATCTTCAAAGGCTTCCATACTGGTATTTGCCAGTTGAGCCATTGATTTGTTAGGATATCGCAGGACCACCCATTTGGAGTTATTTATTCTGATATTGTTTATTGTCTCTATATAATATTTCATATATTCTGACATTCTGTCGGGTGCAATGTCGCTTAATTCGCTTATATTGTCACTGGCTCTTATTCCTATAAAAGCGGCCATTTCTTTCATCCGGGTAAGTTCATACTTTGCCATGGATTTCAATTGCTCCACAGTGGTCTCTTTGAGTATTTCTCTTATAACACTGTAATCCTTTAAATCCGTAAAAGGTAATCCTTCGGCTTTATATACTTCATTTATAACAGCCCTTGTCAGTGGTAATGCGGAACTTCCCACACTCTCCACTAAAACTTTTTCTCCCTTTTGCACTCTGCAGGAATAATTTACCAGAGTTTTTGCGAGCTTTTTTATTCTTGGATCCATCAAACCACCTTTTTTATTAGAATCGATTTTTTATTTGCCTGAATTTATTAGAAGTAATTATACAGCAAACGATTGTACAGTAAAAATCTTTAGGTGATATAATCAAAAATACTCTGAAAAAAGGAGGTAAAAATGAGATATGTTAAATTGGGAAACTCGCAAATAAAAGTCTCTGTAATCGGACTGGGCGCTTGGGCAATTGGCGGAAAATCCTGGGGAGGAACGAATGAAAAAGAATCAATAGAAGCAATCCAGGCTTCAATAGATTCTGGCATAAACTTTATAGATACGGCACCGGCTTATGGTCAGGGTCTTTCTGAAATATTCATAGGAAAGGTTCTGAGAGGAAGAAGAGATAAAGTAGTGATAGCAACCAAGTGCGGACTCAGGTGGGATTTAAGAAAAGGTTTGTATTTTTTTGACTATGCTCCCGGTGTTCCGATGTATAGATATCTTGGCAGGGAATCTCTGGAGTATGAGCTTGACCAGAGCCTGAAGAGACTTGGAACTGATTATATAGACCTGTACCAGAGTCACTGGCAGGATCCAACGACGCCTATTTCCGAAACAATGGAAGCTTTCCTGAAAATGAAAGAGAAAGGAAAGATAAGGGCAATAGGGGTAAGTAACGCAACGCTTGATGAGATAAAAGAATATGCCAGATATGGTATCATAGATTCTGATCAGGAAAAGTACAGTGCGATAGATAGAGGTGTTGAATCAGAACTCCTGCCCTGGTGTGAAAAAAATAATGTTTCCATGCTGGCATACAGCTCTATGTCAAAGGGGTTGCTCACTGGAAAAATATCACCGGATAGAAAATTCAAGAGCGGCGATTCAAGGCTTGATAATCCGAGATATTCCGCAGAAAACATAAAAAAAGTCAATAAACTACTAAAAAACCATTTGAAAACTGTTACGGAAAAATATAATGCTTCTTACGGGCATATAGTATCCGCCTGGCTGCTTAAAAGTCCAAAAGTCATCGCACTTTGCGGAGCAAGAAATAAGAATCAGGCTATTGAAAATGCTAAAGCAGGCAATATAGAACTTGACGGAGACGACTTAAAAAGAGTGGATGATCTTATAAAAGAATATGATATAGATCCTCTATAAAAAGAACTTATTTAATATTATTTTCGAACTGACTATAATAAAGCTTTGCATAAAAACCACCCTTAGCCAGTAATTGTTGATGATTTCCTTGCTCCACGATATCACCATTATTCATCACTAGAATTAAATCTGCGTTACGAATTGTACTGAGTCTGTGGGCAATAATAAAACTTGTATGGTTCTTCATCAGATTATCCATAACCTTCTGGATGAGTTGCTCTGTACGCGTATCAACGGAACTTGTTGCTTCATCAAGAATAAGAATTTTCGGATTTGTAAGAATCGCCCTTGCTATTGTAAGAAGCTGCTTTTGCCCCTCTGATATATTGGAAGTTTCCTCATTGAGTTCCATATTGTATCCATTCGGCAGAGTATGAATAAAGTGGTCGATATGGGCTATTTTTGCACTTTCAATTACTTCTTTGTCCTTAGCATCCTGGCGGCCGTATCTGATGTTTTCCATAATTGTACTGTTATAAAGCCATGTATCCTGTAAAACCATACCAAATATGGCCCGCAGGTCCCGACGAGTAAAATCTTTGATATTTTTTCCATCTATTAAAATAGCGCCGTCATTTACATCATAGAAACGCATAAGCAGTTTGACCATGGTGGTCTTTCCCGCCCCGGTTGGTCCCACAATAGCGATCTTCTGGCCAGGTTTAACATCAGCAGAAAAGCTTTTTATGATAATCTGGTCAGGATTATATCCAAAATGAACATTTTTAAATTCAACATTACCGGAAACAGAATCAAGCTTGATAGGAGTACTTGTTTCAGGTACTTCTTCCTTTTCCTCAAGAAAATCAAATACACGTTCTGCCGAAGCGGCAGTCTGCTGAAGAACATTTGAAATATTAGCAAGTTGTGATATTGGCTGCATGAATGACCGAACATATAAGATAAATGCCAGAATATCACCGATTGCAAGTTTACCCTGAACTGCAAGCCATCCGCCCAAAACGCATACTGCCACATAACCAAGATTTCCGACAAAAAATGTCACGGGCATCATCAAACCGGATAAAAATTGTGATTTCCACGCTGCGCCATAAAGGACATTATTATAGCTGTCAAATTTCTCTGCACTTTTTTCCTCTCCATTAAAGGCTCTCATTACGTTGTGTCCGCCGTACATCTCTTCAACATGACCGTTAACGTGTCCCAGGTAATCCTGCTGCTGCTTGAAATATTTTTGTGATCTTTTAACGACAGCCAGTATGATTATAAGGGAGAGGGGAATGATTAAAAGCGCCACAAGCGTCATGATTCTGCTTATCGTCAACATCATTATCAGCACGCCCAGAACTGTAATAACTGATGTAATTATTTGTGTCAGGCTCTGGTTGAGAGTCTGGCCTACAGTGTCAATATCATTGGTCACACGCGAAAGCACCTCACCATGACTCGTACCATCAAAGTATTTAAACGGCATCCGGTTTATTTTATGAGATATATCTTTTCTGAAACGGTATGTTATTTTCATTGATACACTTGACATGATCCAGCCCTGAATATATGAAAACAGTGCGGAGACTAAATATAAACCCACTGAAATTAAAATAATGTTTCCTATATATCCGAAATCTATACCAATGCCTGTTCCGGTTATTACACCCATTATGCCTTCGAAGAGTTTCGTGGTGGCCCTGCCGATTATTTTTGGCCCGACTATGGCAAATACTGTTGAAACCATGGCAAAAACTATTACCACTAATACTGCCACTTTGAATTCATTGATATATTTTAAAAACTTGGTCATTGTGGCCCTAAAATTTCGGGGTTTTTCTCCCTGTATTTGTAAATGGCCTCCGGGCGGGCCAAAGCCCAGAGGGCCCCGGGGGCGCTGGCCTCCGGCACGTTGACCGCCGAAAACTGCGGGACCTCTTATAGATTTATTTTCCGAATTTCTGCTCTTCTCTTCGCTCATGCCAATTCCTCCTTGCTGAGCTGTGACAGGGCAATTTCACGGTAAATATCACAGCTCTCCATTAACTCCTTATGAGTACCTTTACCTGCAATTTTACCGTCATCAAGAACAACGATTTGTTCAGCATTCATAACGGTTCCCACGCGCTGGGCAATAATGAGGATCGTACTTTGTCCCGAGTAGGATTTGAGTGCCTTACGGAGCGCTGAATCTGTTTTGAAGTCAAGCGCAGAAAAACAATCATCCAAAATAAGAATTTCCGGATTTTTAACAAGCGCACGGGCGATTGAAAGCCTTTGATTTTGACCGCCTGATACATTTTTTCCACCCTGTGAGATTTCCGAATCAAAACCGTCGGGCTTTTCGTTAATGAACTCCATTGCCTGCGCCACTTCTGCAGCTGTTATTAACTTCTCTTCACTTGCATTTTCATCTGCGTATCGCAGATTGCTTTCGATGGTACCGCTGAAGAGTATACTTTTCTGGGGTGCATACCCGATCTTATCCCGCAAATCATGCTGTTTGACCTCTCTTATATCAATACCATCAATAAGTATCTTTCCCTTGCTGATATCATAAAAGCGCAGGATAAGGTTAACAAGTGTCGATTTGCCTGAACCGGTAGGTCCAATAAACGCTGTTGTTTGTCCCGGTTTTGTTGAAAAGCTTATGTCATGCAGAACATCTTCGTCTGCCCCCGGATATCTGAATGAAACATTCCTGAACTCAATTACTCCATAATCGGCGCCGCTAAAATGCTTTGAATTTTGGGGATCCCTGATAATAGCTTCAGTTTCCAGTACATCCGCAACACGGCCGGCAGAAACCGAAGCCCTTGGTATCATTATGAACATTATAGACATCATCAGGAAAGCCATGACAATCAACATCGAATACTGCAAAAATGCCATCATATCACCAACCTGCATTTTAGATTGCGCTACCTGATGTGCGCCTACCCAGATAATGAGCAGGGACAGCCCGTTCATTATAAGCATCATGACCGGCATCATTACAACCATTACACGATTTATAAATAAATTTGTATTTGTAAGGTCAATGTTGGCCCGGTCAAATCGATCTTCTTCAAATTTTTGTTTGTTAAATGCTCTTATTACCATCATACCCGAGAGATTTTCACGTGTTATAAGGCTCAGACGATCGATAAGGTTCTGAATAATTTTGAATCTTGGTAAAGCTATAGAGAATACCACAATTATAAGAGATACCAGAGTAACAATGGCAACAGCGATAATCCAGGACATCGATGTGCTTTTATCCAGTGCGAGTATTATTCCTCCGATACCCAGAATGGGCGCATAGAAGACAATCCTTATTAATATTATTATAAGCATTTGAATCTGGGTAATATCATTTGTTGACCTTGTAATAAGTGAGGCAGTAGAAAATTTATCAAACTCGGTATTTGAAAAATTTTCTACTTTATCAAACACCTTTTTACGAAGGTTCCTTGACAATCCAGCTGCCGTTCTTGCAGAAAGGTATCCAACTGTAACTGTGGATGCTGCTGATAAAAGGGATAAAAGAAGCATTAGTAGTCCCGTATACAAGATATAATTACTTTGAATATTATCTGTATCCATGCCGAGGGCGGAGTACTCTGCTTTTACGGATCCAACAGCCATTTGCGTTACCATTTTATCACCTATCGTTTCAAACTGCTTATCAATAGCGGCACGGATCTTTAAAAGTTGATCGTCTGGTAAATTTGCAAGCATATTAAAAATCTGGTCCGATGTCGTACCTTCCGGAATCTTTGTCAAATCAAGACCCAACTCATCACCAGCAGCTGCCGCCCTGGATGGATCCGTTATAATCTGTTCGATAGCTGAGACAGCAAGAAATGCTTTTCCCATCAAAGGATTAATCTTACCCGTTTCTTTCTGATCAATCTTATTTAGTACATAAATAGCTCCTTCTCTGAGCTGCGGATAATCCTCTAAATATTTATCATAGTCAGAAGAGGTAAAAGCAATAAGTTTGTAATTCTTCATTACCTCTGCTTTGTCATCTATACTCATAAATATGGTAAGTTTTTTCATTTCACTCAGGCGGATTGCTTCAGGCACGGCATTTTCTATACCACCCTGCTGAATGCCATTATTTACTATATTCGACATATAGTCCGGAAGCGAGAGGTCAGCTATTCCCTGAACAAACAACAGGGCAATAGCAATCAAAATCATAAGAGTGAAAGGTTTAAGGTATCTGGCCAGTCGGATCATTTATTTTTTCTCTTTCCAATCTTTTCCTTGAGTAAGATCTTACCTGCAATTTTATCGCTAAGTTCGCAATATTTTAGAAGCTCATCATCATCCAGAACACTAAATATCAAAGATAATATCTTAAAACTTTTATTTTTTATTGATTCAAATTGATTTTTAAATTTCTCGGATAGTTCTATTTTTAAAGTCCGGCGATCATCGGGATTTCTTTTTCTCAAGAGTAGTCCTTTATTTACCAGGCCATCAACAATTTGCGTAGCTGCGCTGCTTGTGGTATCGAGTAGATTAGCAAGATCCTTGATATTTATGGTTCCGTTTCTTTTTACAAGATGGAGGACCAGCCACTGTGAATGCGTGATTTGTATATCAGGAGAAAAAAGGTGGATTTCAGAAGCAATCTCGTGCTTTATTGTATGGATATTCTCGAGAATTCTTTCAATCAGTTTTCTTCTATCGTTCATATAAATTCATAAAATTACGATTCAAATTAAATTACCGTAAAAATTAGTTAAGCTACTAATCAAATTAGTATCTTAACTAAATAATTTTTTTTGTCAAGATAATTTAAGATAATTTAAGATAATTTAAGGTAAACTTCTTTAATTTAGGATTTAAAAGAAAGATTTATGAATTATTCTATTATAAATAATCCAGCAGTTCTCCAATCTGTTCTTCATCTCCTGTTGTAAGTGTCGTGACCATTACGGCGGGGCTTTTTTCTCTGGCTTTCTTGTAAGCTTTATAGATGGCCTGATAAAGTTTATCCTCGTCATTACTCCAGGTTATAGTGGAGAGAGGCGTGATCTTATGGTTTATATTTTCTTCTTTAAGTATGTTCCAGAAGGCATCGAGGGACTTCTTTATATCTTTTTCTCCGATAGGATAGAAACTTACCTGAATTGCAATCATTTTTGATCCTTTCTCTTATTATCTTAAACTTCTATAACCCCAGTTTAGAACACCAAACCAGGTAAGTGTTATAAATATAATGGCGCATATCAATATAAAAATGATTATATATGAGACATCTGCTTTTCTTATCCTTATATCCCGTAAATAAGTTCTCTTTGGATATGCATAAAAACATTTGCTGTCCATTGCAATTGCAACTCTCTGGGCTTTTCTTGCTGCGGTTACCATAAGCGGAACTGCAAATTTTTTAAATCTTTTAATTTTAGCAATGGCTCCGGAACGTTCTTCCATTCCTCTTACTCTGTGAGCTTCAAATATATTCTGATATTCGGTGGAAAGAAGCGGTACGAACCTGTATCCCGCAAGTGTCCCAAATCCTATTTTGGGACTAAGCTTAAACTGGAGAATCAGGCTTATAATAAAATCAGTAGGATCGGTAGTCGCCACAAAAAGGAGGGAATATAACATAAAGCAAAGTATCCGCAGTCCAATAGTGAGTCCGAATTTTATACTATTTATAGAGATTTCTATTTTTCCTATACTGAATAGTATCCTGGGCGCTACTTCCATACCGGTATTGAAAGAAATGATGCTTGTTATTGTTATACCCGCAAGAACGAGTAAGAGCGGAAGGATCATTTTCATTACCTGCCTGGATGGTATTCTGGCCAGCACAGTGATTTGTATTAAAGCCAGAACCGAGAAGATAAATGGGGTGTAAGGATCATATATAAAAGTGATTACAAGCATCAGTATAAAAAAAAGACCCAGTTTGACCGCAGGATTTATCCTGTGTATGATGGAGTCTCCTTCATAATATTCAAAGAACTGCATAACTCTCGACCTCCCGGTACAATCTATAAAGCTGCGGTACGGAAAGGTGGCAGTCATTTATTAGATCTGTTTTACGCAGTAGTCTGTGTGTGTAATCGAAATCCGCAAGTTTTCCTTCTTTTAGGATAGTTGTCTTATTGGTATATTTGAATATCAGGTTCATATCATGTGTTATGATTATAATGGTCGTGCCCTGGCTATTAAGTTTTGTTAGTATATCCATTAAACTGGCAGTTGTCCTATAGTCCATTCCGAAAGTGGGTTCATCCAGAATCAAAATAGGATGATCCATGACCAGGATTGAAGCTACGCTTAATCTTCTTTTCTGCCCCTGGCTCAGATTAAAGGGATTTGCATTTTTAAGATCAGCAAGTTCAAGCAGTTCCAGCACTTTATTGATTTTTAAATCAGAAGTAGAGTCATCGAGGGATCTGGTTTTAAGTCCATAATTTATTTCCTTGTAAACGGTATCCTCTACGAATTGGTGTTCCGGATTTTGAAAAGCAAAACCTGTGAATTCCAGTATCTTGTTTCCTTTTACCGGACTGTCAGATTTTTTATCGGGATGGTAAACTTCTATTTTAGAAGGAGGGCTTGCCTCATACAGGTTTATTATGAGTTTAGCAAGGGTAGTCTTTCCTGAACCATTCTGGCCAACTATACCTAAAAAATCACCTCTGTAAATAGAAAAACTGATATCTTTAAGTACCCAATTGTCACTTTTCCTGAATTTATGGCTTAAATTTTCGACACTGATAACCGGTCTTGCAGCAAAACTAGCGGCAGCCGCAGGACGGTTTCTTATATTTTCTCTGAGTTCTTCTCTCAGGATATTTATAGCTTTTTCTCTCTCCGGGAGATTTGTGATTTCTGTCTTTGCCTCTTCTATATTAATTGGGAAGTTGTTTACTGCAATGCCGCTTTTATACAGTTTATAAATATATTTTTGTATCTGTGGTATCCATATCCCCATGTTTTGAAGCTCATCATAATGGTCTTTGAAGATCTCCCGGGGGCTGCCGGAAGCAATCAATTTTCCTCCGGCATTGAGAAGCAGGATTTTATTGAATATATCAATAAATTCATCAAGCTTATGTTCTATTATTATAAGAGTTTTGTTTTCAGGAAGTTTTCTTATTGTATCCGATACTTCTGCGGTTCCCCTGGGATCCAGATTGGAAGTGGGTTCATCAAAAATCATTATTTCTTGATCGATTGCCAGGAGCGACGCAATAGATACTCTCTGCATCATCCCTCCGGAAAGCCTATTCAGAAGCCAGTCTTTATAGTCCAGAAGATCCACACTGCCAAGCGATTTCATTATTTTTTTCTTCATGGCCTTTCTTTCGTATAGCAGGTTTTCAAGACCGAATGCCACTTCATCTTCAACCTTAAGCATGCAGAATTGACTTTCAGGGTCCTGAAAAACAATGCCGATATGATGGGACAGAGTGGAGATTGGAGTATCCAGGACATCCATGCCGTCGACCGTTATATTTCCATCGATTTTACCATCGATTAGCTGGGGGATTATACCATTAAGACATTGGGTTAATGTACTTTTACCGCAGCCTGATGGTCCGAGTATCAAAACTCTCTCTCCCTTCCTGATATCAAATGTAATATCATCCAGTATTCTGTTTTTTCCATCATAGGAAAAAGAAAAGTTTTCAAATTTAATTGTTATTTCTTCCGGCATTTATTTGATTTTTTACAATTTCTTTTTTAATTCTTGATAAATTCTATCTATTACTGGCGATTTCTTTTGCCTATACTGAAATTACGCAGTATTCCGGTTCTGGCAACAGCGTCTGTTAAGGCTTTGCCTGCTGCTCCTCCAAGTAGCCCGCCGCTTATCGATCTTACTACAAGCATTGCTATTATTATAAGCACTCTGTATTGCAGATAACCTTCCGTGACGGATTCAGGAAAGAAAAAGCTTACAAGTGCGGTTACCACGCCAGCCAGAGATACTGTAAGATAATTGAATTTCTTCCATCTGAAGCCTGCAAAAACTGCTTCGGTTGCCGCACCCTGGACCAGACCGGAAACCAGTATCCACACTCCCCATATACTTCCCAGCAGCATTGAGATAATTGCCGCTATGACTTCCCCCATAAGAGCTGCACCGGGTTTCTGGATAATACATGCCGCAACGGTTCCGGCAATGAACCAGAAGCCTACAAAAGCTTGTATGGTTACAGGTGACGCGCTTATGAATGGAAATAGAAATGCAAAGAGCTGGTTATAAGCCCAGTAAAGTACTGCAAAAACCACGCCCACCACAGCTACCATTACTATATCCAGAGTTGTCCATTTGTATTGATCCGATAATTTTTGTTCCATTTTTTCTCCTTTATTCTTTAATTTTCTAAAGCTTATAAAAATATTTTTTAAAATTATTTTTTTACATTTTAAACTATCTTTATTTTTCTAATTACTGCAGTTGTTTTATAATCAGTAAAGTTCCTCCTTTGATTTTTATATATGCTTTTTTTTCGGTGAAAACATTGCTGATTCCTCTTACGGGACTGAACATAAGCTTTTCGTTTTCAAGTTCATATTTTAATCCCTTTGTTTTTATAAAATATGTATAAGGGCTGAGTGAGATAAGGGTCACCGTGCCGCCGATATTCCCGGTTAAAGTTCCGGAATTTCTCATGATAAATATCTCGATCGTGTCAGTTAGAATCCTTATATCTATATCCCTTAAAAAAGGAGATGTCAGGAGTAAAATATTTGCCATGGCATGATCAATCCTATCGCCCAGCGCACCCAGTATTATCATTTTCTTTATTCCAAGATCAAGCGCATACTCTACTGCAAGCTGAGTGTCACTCTTATCCTTATTGGCCGATGTAGAAATATATCTTGTTTTGTTTGACTTCTCTCTAATATTTTCTTTGACCGTAGCTTTAATACTATCCATATCACCAATGACCACATCAGGCACGAGATTCATCTTAAGCGCATTTTCTGCGCCCCCATCGGCACTTATGATAATACAATCTACGAAATCAAATAATCCTGTTACTCTCTTATAAGTCAGACCGGGATCACTGATAACACCGTTTGCAACTATTATTGCCCTTTCATTTTTTTTATTTCCCATCGTTACTCCCTAATAAAAATAAAAAACTACTAATCCGGCTTTGATTAGTAGTTATGTATTTCTACTTTTCCTACGCTAGTATTGACTAGGTCAGGTTTAAGGGTCGACAGTTTGAATTAATTGTCTGTCCTCTCAGCCGGATAAGCTCCCCTAAGTATTTATAAATATTTAATTTTCAAAAGAATTTCTTTATAATATAAAAAAATAAAGAAATAAACTTACTAGATATTATCATAAAAAGTTTACATTAACAATTATAAAGGGATAATATTATTTGCAAAGGATTATAATATTAGAAAAGACTTAAATGTCAGAGAAGTGATTATTAAATGGAATTTACAGGAAGAAAAATAGGAATTTTAAAAGAAGTTATTGGGAGATTCATTGCTAAGGCCGATCCGGTATCGTCCAAGAGAATAGCCCAGGATTCGGAATTTGACCTGAGTTCCGCAACTATAAGAAAGGAAATGGCCGAACTGGAAGAAATGGGTTATCTTACTCACCCTCATACATCGGCGGGGAGAACACCTACGGATAAAGGTTATAGATTTTATGTGGATAATGTAATTAAAGAGCAGCTTGAATTTAATGACGATGACAATCAAAGTGGATTGACCTTTGATATTGCAATCGGAAAAGACATGGAGATTGAGATGATCCTTCAAAGATCCGCGGAGATGCTTGCAAGGTTTACAAACTACCTATCATTAGTTGTGGCTCCTACGATTCAGCAAAGCAGGTTTAAGCATATAGAACTTTTAGAATTCCATGGTGGAAATCTGTTAATGGTCCTGATCACGGATACAGGTAGAGTATATAAAAGAAACTCTCTCCTGACGGGTAAATACACAGAACTGGATTTACAGGGGGCAGCAAATATTTTAAATGTACAGCTCAGGGATAAAAATATCATCGATATCGAAATGGAAGATGTGAAAATTCATAAGGGTGACTCGTATCTGATACTGCTTGTAAATAAAATCATTGAACTTATAAAAGATTGTATTAAGGAAGACTTTCAGCACGACAGGATTTTCATGCATGGAGCATCTGTCATCCTGCAGCAGCCTGAATTCATAGACCTTAAAAAGATCCAGAATGTCTTAAAAGTTATAGAAAATGAATATCTGCTTATGAAATTGCTGTCTGACTTTTCCCGTGATAAAGAATTTGTTGTGAAAATAGGAGCCGAATTATTCGAAGAAGGCACAGAGGACCTTAGTCTTATTGCATCAAAATATAAGATTTATGGTAATTCTACAGGAGCCATAGGTATTCTTGGCCCAAAAAGAATGGATTACAGCAGGGTTATAAGGAATCTTGATTTTTTTAGAAAAAATCTTACAGAGATCTTTAGTTCGAAAGCGTAAGTGTTAAAAGGATATTTCCCGATCCTGTCATTAGAGCGGTAACTGGAAAAAAAAATCAAAATAGGTTATTATTTCCAGGCTGCATCTTATAATTCTTATGAATCTAATTTTTATTTTATTTTAATTTTAAGGTGAATTAAGCGGTGGCAAATAAAAAAGATTATTATAAAGTTCTTGGACTCCCCCGTGACTGCACTCTGTCTGATATAAAGAGAGAATACAGGACGCTTGCCCGCAGGTATCATCCTGATGTAAATGGCGGTAATCCTGAATCAGAGGAAAAGTTCAAGGAGATTTCCGAAGCATATGCGGTGCTCAGCAATGAAGATAAAAGAAGACAGTATGATCAGTTTGGGTTCAACAGGAACCTATTCGATGGTTTCGATTTCGGGAGCGTATTCTCTGAGTTTGGATTCGGAGATATATTCGATAATCTATTTGGCTCCGGATTTGGAAGCGTTTTCTCCGGGGGGCGAAAAAGCAGCCGAAGGAAACGAGGATCGGATATCAGTATCGGAATAAAAATCAGTTTTAAAGAGTCTGCATATGGAGTTAAAAAGATGGTCGAGTATGATGCCGATGATATTTGTGAAACTTGTAAAGGTAAAGGCAGTACATCTGAGGATGGAATAATCACCTGCAGCGAATGCGGTGGTTCCGGGAGTGTAAGGACTGCAAGACAGACTTTTATTGGAAATATAATAACAACATCCGCCTGCAGTATGTGCGGGGGTTCGGGAAAAATAATAAAGGACCCATGTAAAGCATGCAGAGGGAAAGGATATCGGGCAGTAAAGAAAAAAGTCGAACTGGATATACCCGGAGGGATACATGATGGGGACAGTCTGAGAATTTCCGGCAAAGGAAACTCGCCTGGTAAAGATTCTATAAATGGAGATCTTTTGGTGACCGTAAGGGTAACTCCTCATCCCGGTCTCAAAAGAGTCGGAGATGATGTACTTTCCAATGTCGAGATATCGTTTGCCCAGGCAGCTATTGGCTGTAAAGTAGAGGTTGAAACTCTTGATGGTAAAGAAGAAATAATTATAAAACCCGGAACACAGCCAAATGAAAAAATTATTCTCAAGTCAAACGGGATGGTTCAGCTTAATGGATACAGAAGAGGCAATCATATAATCAATATAGACGTGAAGATTCCCAAAAGACTTTCCAGGGAAGAAATAATACTTCTGAAAAAATATGCGGAGGGAAGAAAAGAAGTAGTTGGATGAGTTACCCATACTTTTTCATAGATTCTCACAGTGTCGAAGGGGATAAAATAAAAATCGAAAGTGAGGATCGAAACCATCTTATAAACGTACTCAGAAGTAAAATCGGCGATGCGGTTTATGTATCTGATAACGCTGACAATAGATACAAAACAGAGATTTTTGATATCAGAAAAACAGAAGTGATACTGCTTATAAAAGATAAAATAAGAATTTTCAAAAAGACTCCCCGGATATCCCTTTTCCAGTGTGTGCTTAAAAAAAATTCCATGGAACTTGTCATCCAGAAATCCACTGAAATAGGAGTTGATCAAATAATACCGGTTATAAGCGCAAGGGTGATTACAGATAAGAAAGGTATTTCCGGTAAGACCTCCCGATGGCAGAAAATTTCAGACGGAGCTTCGAAGCAGAGCAAAAGAGACTATAAATGCGAATTACTCCCCCCGGAAGAAATCCATTCTATCAGGGTTTCTGATTTTGATTTATTTTATATCCCTTATGAAGAAAGTTCCTGCAGCAGTGAAAATCTTTCGGATGTTAAAAATGCTTCCAGCATCGGGTACGTGATAGGACCTGAAGGTGGTTTCGAAACCTCTGAATTGGATTTTTTAAGGCAAAGAGGTGCAAGGGAAATAAATTTCGGAAAAAATATTTATCGTTCTGAAACCGCTGCAATTTATTTCTTATCTGTATTGGATTATTTGACCGGTAATCAAAAATGAAAAAAATAACGTTTTCTGTAGATACGCTCGGGTGCAAGGTCAATCTAAGTGAGTCTGATTTTATTATCAAAGAACTTCAAAAAAAGGGAATGGACCATGTTCCCTGCAATGAGGATCCTGATTTCTGTATAATCAATACCTGTACCGTTACCTCTCAGAGCGACAGAAAAGCCAGGCAGATAATCAGAAGGATCAAATCACAGAACAAGAACAGTAAAATAATGGTCACCGGCTGTTTCGTTGTTTTTAATAAAGAATTCCTGAAAAAAAATGGGATCGATTATGTGATTGAAAATAGCGATAAAAATAAAATACCGGATTTGATTGGAAAAATAGCGGCAAAAAAGAAAAGACCGCAAAAAGTTGGTGAAGAGAGAATCGATAAGAATAGGCTGGATTCTTATAAATATTCCTCCTTTATCGGCCGGATTCATTCAAGACCGCTCATTAAGATCCAGGATGGCTGCGAGCAAAACTGTTCATATTGCATTGTTCCAAAAGTAAGAGGGAAATACAGAAGTGTACCTTATGGAGAAGTCCTTGATAAAGTGCGGGATTTGCAGAAAGATGGTTTTGAGGAAGTGGTCCTTACAGGCATCCATATTGGAAAGTATGGAACGGATTTTAAAAGCGATGATCGGGAGACCGTTGTAGAAACCGTTAATCTGGCGGATTTACTGGAAAGAATCATAAGATATTCCGATATAAAACGAATAAGGATAAGCTCTATAGAAGTGGATGAAATCGATAACAGACTGCTGGATGTTTTAAAAGGAAATATCGGACGTTTTGCCCGGCACCTGCATATTCCTCTCCAGAGCGGCAGCAACAGGATTCTTGAATTGATGGGAAGGCCATATTCGCAGGAATATTATTCAGATAAAATAAAAATGATTAGAAGTATCTTTCCCGATATTGCATTGGCCACGGATGTGATGGTGGGGTTTCCCGGTGAAAGCGAGGAAGATTTTAGGAAGACTGTAGAAATAATAAAGAAGATAGCCTTCAGTAAAATCCATGTTTTCAAGTTTTCCGGAAGAAAGCATACTCCGGCTTACTGGATGGGAGAACAGGTGGATGAGGAAGTAAAATCCCAGAGAAGCAAGATTATAAGAAATATCGGAGACGAGCTTAGAAGTTATTACCTGAAACGAAATATAGGAAAAGTATTAAATGTCGTATGCGAGGAAATGGATCTTGATAACTATATGGCAAACGGAACTTCGGATAACTACATAAAAGTCTATTTTCAAATGGATAAAAAAGAGTTTCCGTTACTAAGGGGCAGGATTGTAAAAGTTGCCGTAGATACTGAATATAGAAGCGGTCTCCGGGGGAGCATAAAACCTGAAATATAGAGATTGTTTTTGTCGTTGATTTATGTATTTATAAGTCTTCACAAGTTGTAAAAATCAAAAAAAATAGTATAATCTCCCCCTTAGGATAAAATTGGTTGTAAAAAAGTATAAAAGAATTTTATAATTAAAAATGTTAGATTAATAATAGTAATCTGGTAAACAAGATTTTTAAAAAAATGGAAGATTGTCTTTTTTGTAAGATTATAAATAAAGAAATAAAAAGCGATATAGTATTTGAAAATGATGCTGTTTTGATATTCAAGGATATATCACCACAGGCACCGGTACATCTTCTGGCTGTTCCAAAAGAGCATATCGAATCGATTCTGGAAATTGAAAAACTGGACTGCAAAATATTAAAAGAAATAATGGAGGCGATAAGCAGAATTGCACTGGAAAAGGAATTGGATAAGGATGGATTCAGGGTAGTCATCAATACTGGAACTGGTGCCGGGCAGAGTGTAAATCATCTACATTTTCATATATTAGGGAAAAGAAGACTTACCTGGCCTCCTGGTTAAAAATTTAATCATTAATTATTCACCTGTGTTATGTAGCTTCTATTTTTTTTAATAATTTTGCTATTATAATCTTTATAGGAGGGGCTTTTGTCTCCGGTAAAACAAAAATTAAATATTGATTTCAAGGGCGAACATTCGATGGCGGAATTGATCGGCGATAAGGATGAACTTCTACGTATGATCGAAAGAAAATATAATGTAGAGATTTTCGTGCTGGGAAACAATCTGGAAATATCAGGGAAAGGTAAAAATGTAAGAGAAGTTACCAAACTTATAGAGGAACTGGCATTACAAATAAACCTGGGTCAGAAGTTAAATTCCGAAAAAGTAGGCGATTCGATAAAGATCATGGAAGACAAATCAGGTTTAAAACCGCATGAAGTATTCAAGGAAAGTATCGTGGTAAACAATGGGAAGAAAATCAAACCACGCACATTAGGTCAAAAAAAATATGTTGAAGCCATCAAAGAAAATACCATCGTTTTTGGGATAGGACCTGCAGGGACCGGTAAGACTTACCTTGCTCTGGCACTGGCAGTCGAAGCTTTGAAGGAGGATAAAGTAGGACGAATAATTTTGATAAAACCGGTGGTTGAGGCAGGTGAAAAGCTGGGATTTCTGCCAGGAGACATGTACGATAAGGTAAATCCTTACCTTAGACCTTTATACGATGCTTTATATGAAATGCTGGATGTTGAAAAGTTTCAGCAGTATAGGGATATGGGGATTATTGAAGTGGTACCGCTGGCATATATGAGAGGAAGGACTCTGAATGATTCTTTTATTATCCTTGATGAGGCTCAAAATACGTCCCCTGAGCAAATGAAGATGTTTCTAACAAGATTGGGATTTGGATCCAAGATAGTGGTTACGGGTGACATTACACAAATAGACTTGCCACATGATAAAGAATCCGGCCTTATTATAGTAGAAAAGATATTGAGGGGCATACAGGGAATCGATTTTGTATATCTCAGCTCAAAAGATGTAGTCAGGCATGAACTGGTGCAGAGAATAGTTGATGCCTATAAGGTCCACGAGGAAAAAGCAAAAAAATAATTTATAGTAATTTAAATAAGACTAAATGATAGCAAGAAATAATAAAAATAAAGAATTATTAAAAAACGAAAAAAGCAAGCTGGAAAAGACCCGGGATTTCATTAGTAAATACTTTTCATACCGGAGTAAAATTGCCCAGAGAATGTATATATTTATTTTGACCCTCGGTCTGGTAACGACTGCTCTTACATATAGTTATGCTCCTGACATAGTTATAGAACTGGGGAAACCAAGTCCAAGAACCATTAAGGCAACCAGGGGTATAGAGTTTGAGGATGTCATTCAAACAGAAGAAGACAGAAATATAAACGAAGCAGAAGTAGAAGATGTATATGTTTATGATATAGATGTTTTAAATGGGGAAAGAGGATCACTATACCAGATCAGGTATTTTTATCTTCTGACAGGGATAGTCCAGAAAAAAGAAGATAAATCTTTTGAAGAAAAAGTTGATTATATGACAAATCTTCTGAGCAGCGAATTTGCAGAATCCATTATTTCTATGGCACTTAATCTATCAGTGGATGATCTCAATATACTAATGGCGAAGACCCAGGATGTAGCAAGAGAAATAATGAAAGAGGAAATAAGGCCTAATGAACTGGATTTTGCCAAAAGCGAGGCTATCGGGCTCATTGAAGCGGATACAGAAATAAGGTCTGACCTCATTCCTATTGCGGTAAGTATACTCGAAAACAATATCCAGCCCACAGCATTATTCGACCCTGCTGCCACTGAAAAAGAAAGGGAAGAAGCCAGATTGAATACCAGTCCACATATGGTAACCATACTGGAAGGGCAGACTATTGTCTTCGAGGGAGAGATTGTAAGTGATACCGATATTCTCATATTGACCAGACTGGGTTTGCTGCAGACAGGTTTTGACTGGAAGAAACTTCTATATGTGTTTTTTATATCTTCGGTGGTCCTCTTTTTGTTTGGATTTTATATTCAAAAGTTTAATCCGGGCATCTTTGACAATACAAAGAAATTAGTAATAAATGCGGTCCTGATTGTAATATTTACACTGCTTATAAAAGCTTTTACCATACTTTCGTCTATCCATTTGAATTTATGGAACTACTTATTTCCTGTAATGGCCGCATCTCTTATCTGTACTATTTTATTCGATGCGCGTATCGCTATGATGCTTACCATATGTCTTGGAATATTTGCCGGTATTGCAACCGATTTCAATTTTAGCCTGGCAGCTGCATATACTCTGGGAGGTATCTTCTCCACTTATATGGTATCAAAAGTATCCCAGAGATCAGCGGTGATGAGAGCAGGTTTCATAAGCTCCCTTGTTCTTGCTTTTTTGTTTCTTACAATCAACCTTATTGGTGGAGAAGTTGGAACGATTGCCCTTTATACTATACTTGGAGTTGTTAATGGCATTATCTGTGCAATTATTGCAATAGGTCTTCTGCCATTTATCGAATCTACATTTAATGTTGTAACAGCAATGGGATTGCTTGAGCTCTCCAATACGGATCAACCACTGCTCAAGGAACTACTAATATCTGCGCCCGGTACCTATAATCACAGTATTCTGGTGGGCCATCTTGCCGAAAGTGCGGCAAAATCAATAGGAGCCGATTCACTGCTGGTAAAAGTTGCGGCTCTGTATCATGATCTTGGTAAAATGAAAAGGCCTGAGTATTTTTATGAAAACCAGATGGAGATTGAGAATGTTCATGACCGTTTGAATCCCTCTATGAGCAGACACATAATATCTAATCATATAAAAGACGGGCTGGAAATGGCAGTAAAGAATAAGATTCCCCGAAAGGTCTTAAATATCATATCCCAGCATCATGGAAATTCGATAATAACCTACTTTTATGAGAAGCAAAAGGACAGGGAGATGAATGGCAACGGGATCTCAAACGGCCTTAAAGAGCATTTTCGTTATCCAGCTAAAAAACCGCAAAGCAAGGAATCTGCAATTCTTATGCTGGCGGATTCATGTGAAGCTGCAGTAAGATCTATAAGCAGAGTCACTCCCAAAAAAATCAAACAAATGGTAAGTGACATATTCGAAGATAAAATAAAGGATGGACAGCTTAATGAGACCAGCATAACTTTAAAGGAAATCAATACGGTCAGAGATACTTTGATCGATGGGCTGATATCCATTCATCATTCAAGACTTTCATATGATGAGCCCGGCCAAAAAGCAGGAGGGGACCTGGAGACGAAATTGGAGGCAAAGTGGAAGTCACATTGATCGATAAACAGGATAAAGTTAAGTTGGACCTGGATTTAATAAAGAAAGCAGCGATATATATTTCGGATAAGTTTGACAGGGACTCTAAAAGCCACCTCAATATTATATTCCTGGACGGCAAAGAAATAAGAAAACTAAATAAAAAATATCGTAATACTGATAGCGAAACTGATGTTCTTTCTTTTTCATATATTTCCGATATAGGCAAACTAGATTTGGGCGATGACTCTTATACTATAGGCGAGATATTTATTTGCCCTGAAGTCGCACAAACAAACATTGAAGCTCAGGATAATAATTGGAACCTTGACCTGGAAATAGCTTTACTGATTATACACGGTATTCTACACATATATGATTACAACCACCTTGAAGAAAAAGGCAGGGCCGATATGGAGGGAATACAGAATAGCTTGATATCCGACATAAGAAGGACCTTTGGTCTTTAAATCTTTTTTCTATCTCATATCTAAAAGCCACACTTGATCACGATCATACTTGAAAAGTTCCTGGCTTGTCTATTGACAAATACTGTAAAATTGATAATAGATATATTTTTTTTTATATTTTAATGGTCAATATTAGTTTCCAGTATGAATGAAATAATTATCCGGGATATAAAAAGTGTTGATCACAAGTTGGTCAGGATGATCGAAAGACTTGAAAGAAGAAATCTGGGCAGAGAGGCTTCGATAAACCAGTGGTTGATACCGGTAATAATCAGGTACGGAAAGTTTATAGTGGCGCAAAAAAACGGAGGTGATCCCGATATTGTAGGAGTATGCGAACTTATAAGAAGCTGGAAAAGCGAGACCAGCGCTTTCATACATTCTTTTTATATAGATAAGACATACAGAAGAAAAGGAATAGGTAAAAAGCTTCTGGAAGGGGTAATTTCTAATTTAAAAAAAGATGGTTTTAGAGAAGTAGAACTCACCATGGATCCGCGTAACAGAGCGGCCAGCCATCTTTATAAAAATTTTGGATTTAAAAGAATAGACTTCAGGAAAGATGAATACGGCAGAGGGGTAAACAGGGATTTGATGAAATTGGATTTGTAATGAAAAAAAGCAATTTTAGATCTGGCTTTGTGGGCTTGATCGGAAGAACGAATGTTGGAAAGTCTACACTGGTCAATAAAATTTTAGATCGGAAGGTAGTCATTACTTCCGGCAAGATACAGACAACAAGAAATAGGATCAATTGTATTTTAAATACCGAAGACTCACAGGTGATTTTTATTGATTCCCCCGGTTTTTTCAAGCCAAAGGGCCTTTTCGGAGAGAGGTTGAGTGATACCGTTTTAACAGTTCTTGATGATGCCGATTTAATTGTTGTAATTGTAGATGCAGCTGCAGGGATTGGAGGCGGAGACCTCTATATTTTAAATCAGGTAAGATACAGAAATAAGCCCAGGTTTCTGCTGTTGAATAAAATAGACCTTATTTCGAAAGACACGCTGGAAAAAGAGAAAGAAAAGCTTAATGGATTCGATTTCTTTGATTATATAGGTGAGATTTCGGCAAAAACCGGAGAAAATATAGATGGATTTTTAAAAAATCTAATCGGCAAACTTCCGAAAGGGCCCAGATATTTTGAAGAGGATATGGTCTCCGATCAATCCATAGAAAAAACGATCTCGGAAGTAGTAAGGGAAAAATTATTCGAAAACCTGTCCCAGGAACTACCTTACAGCATAAATGTCGAGATTGAGAGATTTGAAGAGACTACCACTAAAAATGGCAAGAAACTTATTGTTATAGAGTGCAGCATATATGCCGAAAGAGTGTCTCAAAAGGCCATGATAATAGGTAAATCGGGAAATATGCTTAAAAAAATTGGAAGCCAGGCCAGACTGGAACTTGAAAATTTACTAAAGAGCAAAGTTTTTTTGAAGTTATGGGTAAAGGTCGAAAAAAACTGGACAAAAAGTGAAGCCATGCTTAATAGATTTGGTTACTAAAGAGAGAAGTTATTGTTTATGAATATTATTAGTTTATAAATAAAGGCAGGTGGTCAAAACGTTAACTAAAGAACAATTGGCTAAAACCATTGATCAGACATTGCTTAATCCGGTCGCAACTATAAAAGACATAGAACAATTGTGTATCAACGCCAAAAAATATCATTTTGCTGCGGTGTGTATCAATCCAACTTTTATAGCTCAGGCAAAAAAAATACTTGACGGCAGTGATGTAAAGGTTTGTTCAGTGGTAGGTTATCCTCTGGGGGCCAACACCGTAGAAACAAAAGTCTTCGAATCAAGGGACAATGTAAAGAAGGGCGCAGACGAACTGGATATGGTAATAAATCTGGGTGCTGTAAAGAGCGGTAATTACGAGTATGTCGAAAGAGAGATAAAAATAGTGGTCAATGTGATAAGGCGCGAACAAATTGCGGAGTATAATCGTCACATAAATATAAAGATCATAATAGAAACCGCAATTTTGACAAGAGATGAGATAAAAAAGGTATGCGCAATAATCGAAAGGTCGGGGGCCGATTTTGTAAAGACTTCCACAGGTTTTGGTGTAAAGGGTGTAGAACTGGATGATATCAGATTGATAAGGGAAGTCGTTACAAGGAACATAGGAGTCAAGGCTTCAGGCGGGATAAGGACCTTTGGGGACGCGCAGGCGCTTATAGATGCCGGTGCGACCAGACTGGGAACAAGCAGCGGAATAAATATAATCAAAGAATACGGCGCTATTTTTGATAAATAAGAAATGCCATCTTATAAAGCTAAAGCTATTATCTTAAAATCTTATAAGCTGGGAGAAACTGATAAAATCATAAGAATGTATTCTTCCGATGGAGATCTAATAAGCGCGGTGGCAAAGGGCGCAAGAAAGGTACGCAGCAGATTCGGAGGAAGGCTGGAGCTGTTTAATCTGGTCGATCTGGAACTTACCACAGGCAGAAATCTGGATGTCATAAATCAAATCGAAATAATAAAAAGTTTCAAAAATATTGCCTCCGATTTTTACAAATTCGTTTTTTGCGAGATTATAAGCAAAATCATCTTAAATACGCAGACCTCCGGAGGAGATTCGTCTCCGCTTCTTTTTAAATTGACCTACATGTCCTTCAATGAGATAAATAATACTGATCCGGAGGACATCGAATCTCTCAAGAAGATAATGTGTTTTTTTGGAATCAAGTTTTTAAGAATAACAGGATATACTCCCTTACTTGAAAGCTGCAGTAAATGTAACCGGTCGTTAAAAGACCTGTATTCTTTCCGTAAAGATGGGATTTGTTTTTCGGTAAGTCATGGCGGGATCCTTTGCGAGAAATGCGCGGAATCTCTTGCAGATAGAGATACTTTGAGCGCATCGGACTACAGGTTTTTATTTGATCTATTTAGTCTAAAACTGGAGGACTTCAGGGGCATGGAAGTAAATCCCGGCAGCCTTAAAAGAGTGTATAAACTAATAGAAGATTATATAATCTATCATACCGAGTGCAACATAAATAGCTTTAAATATTTTAAAAAAATCGGGATATAAGTTAGAATAAGAAACTATGAATTTTCAGGATATCATTTTTAATCTTCAAAAATACTGGGCAAAAAACAATTGTATTATCAAACAGCCGATGGATCTGGAAAAAGGTGCCGGGACATTCAACCCGGACACGTTCCTGAGATGTCTGGGTCCTGAACCATGGAATGTCGCTTATGTCGAACCAAGCAGGAGACCCACTGACGGAAGGTATGGGCAAAACCCTTTCAGAACACAGTTTTATTACCAGTTTCAGGTACTGTTAAAACCTTCACCCGATAATGTGATAGATCTTTACCTTGGTTCTTTAAAAAACCTGGGTATTGATTTGAAATCCCATGATATACGTTTCGTTGAAGATGACTGGCAGTCCCCGACTATAGGAGCAGCCGGCCTGGGATGGGAAGTATGGGCCGATGGAATGGAAGTGACTCAATTTACCTATTTCCAGCAGATGGGCGGTCTGATGCTCAAACCCGTATCGGCGGAAATCACCTATGGTCTGGAAAGGATTGCCATGTATCTGCAGGACAAAGATAGTTTCTGGGATCTCAAATGGTCCGATAATATAAGTTATGGTGATTTGCATCTTGTGCCAGAAAAGCAATGGTCCGTTTATAACTTTGAAGTTGCCAGCATAGATATGCTCCTGGATCTGTTTGAGAAATATGAAAAGGAGTTCCATAAAGTCATGAAAAAAGGGCTGGTTTTTGTAGGGTGTGAATATGTACTTAAATGTTCGCATATTTTTAATTTACTGGATGCAAGGGAAGCTATAAGCGTAGCGGAAAGGATCTCTTATATTGCCAGGGTGAGGAATCTCGCCAAAGCCCAGTGCTCTGCTTATCTTGAAGATAGGGAAAAGATGGGTTATCCACTGCTAAAAAAGGACAAAAAATAATTATGGAAAAAGATTTACTTTTTGAAATCGGAACCGAAGAATTACCCCCTTCCTGTATGGAAGAAGGAGTAATCGGACTGAGGAAGGTCCTTGAAAACAAATTGGATGAAAGCAGATTGGAATTTAAGGATGTCCTGACATATGTTTCTCCAAGAAGGTTTGTTGCAGTTGTGAAGGACCTGAGAGAAATTCAAAAATCAAAAGAAGAAATAATCACGGGCCCTCCGAAAAAAATTGCCTTTGATAAAAACGGAAAGCCAACAAAGGCGGCAGAAGGTTTTGCCAGAAGCTTAAATCTTAAGATCAGCGATCTTGAAGAAATCGAAATCGAAGGTAAAGGTTTATATCTTGGCAAGAGGATCACTGAAGAAGGAAAAAAGACCAGGGATTTACTGGGAGATATTTTAAAGGACTGCCTGCTCTCCATAAGTTTCAGCAAACAAATGACCTGGTCGGATTATGATTTAAAATTCATACGTCCGATACGATGGATACTCGCTTTATATGACAATGAAATAATCAGGTTCAAGATCATAAATCTGACTTCGGGAAATGTCACCTTTGGGCACCGTACTCTGAGCCCGGGGACCATAACTATTAAGAATACCGGGTCTTATTTTAAACTGCTTAAGGATAAAGGAAAAGTGATTGCCGATTCCGCAAAGAGAAGGGAGCTTATACTAAAACAAATAAATAAACTGGAAGAAAAATTATGGAAAGGCAGATATATGGTGATCCTGAACGAAGATTTGCTTAAAGATGTGGTAAATCTTGTAGAGATACCAAATACAATTACAGGGAATTTTCCCAGGGAATTTCTATATATGCCAAAAGAATTGCTGGTAGAAGCAATACAGTACCACCAGAAATATTTTGCCGTTCTGGATAATTCAGGTAATGTCAGTACCAAATTTATAATCGTACAGAATGGAATAAGAGATAAAGGCGGAGTAAAGAAGGGTAATGAGCGGGTGCTTAAGGCAAGACTCAAGGATGCCGCTTATTTTTACGAAGAGGACAGAAAACATGATTTTAGCTATTGGACAGAAAAATTAAAAGAAGTGATCTTCTTTTCCGGTCTTGGAAGTATGTATGACAGGGCTGTAAGGCTGAAGAAATTGAGCATGTATATAGCAGATTTACCTTTCGACAGTAACCTTAAAGTTAAGCATAAAATATCTTCAGACCTGGCATCAGCAAGCATGCTGTGTAAATGCGATCTTGTAACAAGCATGGTAGTGGAGTTCCCTGCGCTGCAGGGAATAGTCGGTCGTCAATACGCAAGGGAAAAGGGAGAAAAATTTGTGGTTGCGGATGCAATTTTTGAACACTATCTTCCAAGGTTTGCCGGTGATATTCTGCCGTCAACGGATGTCGGACTTATACTTTCCATTGCAGATAAAATTGATACCTTGACCGGAATGTTTATTGCAGGAAAAATACCTTCAGGTTCAGCGGATCCCTTTGCACTGCGGAGAAAAGCCTCCGGTATTGTTCTCTCGATACTCAAAGGCAAATATGATTTTGAATTGACCGACTTGATAGACTACGACCTTAAATTATATCTTGAATCTTATGACTTAAAAGGCACAAATAGTTCAAAGATCACAGGCGAAGTCAGGGATTTTATAATTGCGAGACTCAGGTTCTTATTGGAGAAAAAGAGAAAGAGGCTGGACATCCTGGATTCGATCCTCCAGTCAGGATGCGGATCTGTTATGGATATCGATTTGAGATATGCAGCTATAGAAGAATTTATTGTAAATCAGGATATAAAAAGGATTTATTTCCCTGTGACGAGATGCAGAAATATCATCATGAAAAAAGAGTTTGGGGAAGTCAAGGAGAAACTTCTGGCAGAAGAGTATGAGAAGAAACTATTTTCATCTATCGAAAAAAAGAAATCCAGGATAAAAGATCTTGCAGCTAAAAAATATTATACATCGGTTCTTATCGAACTTGCCGAGCTGGGAACGGCAGTGGATCAGTTTTTTGATAAGGTCCTGGTTATGGATAAAGACGAGAAAATAAGAACCAATAGGATCAATCTCATTAAAAAAACAGTCGATCTTTATATGACAATGGCAGATTTCTCTAAATTGGTTGTGGATAAAAATTAAAGCAATATAGAAATTCTATTTAATCATTCTGCTCTTATTTTTTTTTCATTTTTCTGATATCATAATGCGGTTTGTTTTTTTATAATTATAAGATCAATTGGCAATTTTAAATCAAGAAAGGGTTTGAAAATGGCTTCTAAAAAATATGTATATTTTTTTGGAGAAGGCTCTAAGGACATGAGAGAACTTCTGGGAGGTAAGGGCGCGAATCTATCGGAAATGACCAATATAGATTTGCCGGTACCTTTGGGTTTTACCATAACAACAGAAGTCTGTAATCTTTTTTACGAACTTGGCAAGAGATATCCGGAAGGTCTGGATGAGCAGATAGATGAGAATCTAAAAAAATTGGAAGAAAAAATGGGGATGCGTTTTGGAGATGAGGAAGATCCACTCCTTGTTTCAGTAAGATCCGGAGCTGCTTTTTCTATGCCCGGAATGATGGATACTGTGCTGAATCTTGGTCTGAATGATAAAACAGTTATAGCACTGATCAAAAAAACCAAAAATGAAAGGTTTGGCTGGGATTCATACAGAAGATTTGTCCAGATGTTTGGAAATGTGGTAATGGATGTGGAACACGATAAATTTGAGGAAGCAATTCAGGCAATAAAAGATAAAAGAAATGTGAAGTTTGATACCGATCTGACCGCGGAAGACCTGAAGGAACTTGTTGAAGATTATAAAAAAATAATCAGAGAATCTAAAGGTAAAGATTTCCCCCAGGATCCCAGAGAGCAGCTCAAGATGTCCATAGATGCAGTATTCGGATCATGGAACAATAAAAGGGCCATATCTTACAGGAATCTTCATGATATTCCTCATGATATCGGTACCGCAGCAAGTGTACAGGCAATGGTTTTTGGAAACATGGGAGAAAATTCAGGAACGGGTGTAGCTTTCACCAGGGATCCTTCTACCGGTGAAGATAAATTTTATGGTGAATATCTGATGAATGCGCAGGGTGAAGACGTAGTTGCCGGAATAAGAACACCCCAGCATATTTCTAAATTACAGGAAGAAATGCCGGATATTTATAACCAGCTGATCGAAATAAGAAAAAAATTGGAAGAGCATTACAAGGATATGCAGGACCTGGAATTTACGATGCAGGAAGGAAAACTATATATGCTTCAGACAAGGACGGGTAAGAGAACGGCAGCTGCTGCGCTTCAGATCGCAGTCGACATGACCGAACAGGGGTATATAGATAAAAAAACTGCAGTAACCAGAGTAGAACCACAGATGCTGGATCAGCTTCTGCATAAACAGCTTGATAATAAAGCCAAAGAAAATGCGGAGTTACTTACAAAAGGACTTCCTGCATCGCCGGGCGCGGCACTGGGTAAGGTAGTTTTCGATGCGGATACCGCTGTAAAAGAAGCTAAAGAAGAAAAAGTGATTCTTGTAAGAACGGAAACATCTCCTGAAGATATTCAGGGCATGGCAGTGGCACAGGGAATTCTGACTGCAAGAGGAGGAATGACCTCACATGCCGCCGTAGTAGCCCGTGGAATGGGTAAGTGCTGTGTGGCCGGTGCGGAAGACATAAAAGTATATGAGAGCAAACAATATTTTGAAGTAAAAGGCAGCAGAATAAACAAAGGAGATTGGATCACTCTTGATGGTTCGACAGGAGAGGTGTTTAAGGGAAAAGTTCCGGTAGTTGATCCTGTAATGGGCAAAAATTTCAAAAAATTTATGAGCTGGGTCGATGAATTCAGAAAGATAGGAGTAAGAACGAATGCCGATACCCCCAATGATTCCAGGGTTGCTCTGGAATTCGGAGCTGAAGGAATCGGACTTTGCAGAACGGAGCATATGTTCTTTGAAGCAGATAGAATAAAAGCCATGAGAAAGATGATAGTAGCCGGCAGCAGGGAAGAAAGAGAGAAAGCTCTTGGGGGACTTCTTCCATATCAGAAAAAAGATTTTATGGAAATATTCCAGGTTATGAATGACCTGCCTGTGACCATAAGACTTCTGGATCCTCCTTTACATGAATTTTTACCCACTGCAGACGAAGATGTAAGGGAAATAGCGGGGGAACTGGGTCTGGAATTCGATGAACTGAAAGCAACCATTAATTCTCTTCATGAAATGAATCCGATGCTGGGACACAGAGGATGCAGGTTATCAATTACATATCCTGAAATTCTCGAAATGCAGGTAAGAGCCATATTTGAAGCGACTATAGAACTTACCAGGCAGGGATACAAAGTCAAACCAGAAGTGATGGTTCCGCTGGTTGGAATCGTAAAGGAATTCAAGATATTGAAGGAAGAGATAGTGAAAATTGCCGATGAGATAATGAAGAAAGAAAATTTAAAGTTTGAATATAAGGTTGGAACCATGATAGAAATTCCAAGAGCATGCGTTACCGCAGACGAAATAGCGGCAGAAGCTGAATTTTTCAGCTTTGGAACAAACGATTTGACACAGATGACTTTTGGATTTTCAAGAGATGACGCCGGTAAATTTCTTCCTGAATATATAGAAAAAGGGATCCTGGAAAAAGATCCCTTTGCCACGATAGACCGTAAAGGTGTTGGCCGGTTTATTAAGATGGGATTGGAAAAAGGCAGGAAAGTAAGAGAAAATCTAAAAGTCGGTATCTGCGGGGAACATGGCGGTGATCCAGGCTCAGTCGAATTCTGTCATATAATAGGAATGGATTATGTAAGTTGTTCACCATACAGGGTTCCGGTTGCAAGACTTGCTGCCGCGCATGCAGCTATAAAGGAAGATAAAAAATATAAAGAAGTTTTTTTGGATGTAACAAGAACCCCTCTAATAAATAATATATTAGTGGTAAAATAAATACAGTCCCGTATTTACGAAGCGATTGCAGTTTGATTTTTTTCCGAAAAGATTTTGCCAGATATATTATTATTGCCATATTTCAAACATTCAGAAGAGAAATGAACAAAAGTCTAAAAGAGGGCGAAGTAGAAGAATTAAAATCCAGAACGGACATCTATGGCATTGTCTCAGGTTATGTAAAACTCAAGAAGTCTGGCAGGAATTATACCGGACTATGTCCTTTCCATAAAGAAAAAACTCCATCTTTTACCGTTGATACTTCAAAGCAACTTTATCACTGCTTTGGTTGCGGAGAAGGCGGCGATGTAATAAATTTTATAGAGAAGATTGAAAATACGGAGTTTGTGGAAGCAGTCGAGTTTCTGGCAAAAAAGATCGGTTACACTCTAAAGTATAATTACAGCGGTTTTTCGAAAGAATCATCGAAATCAAAAGACCGGCTGATAGAATTAAATGAACAGGCTAAAAAATATTTTGGTTATGTACTTTTTAACAGTAAAAAAGGCCTGCCTTCACTTAATTATTTAAAAAGCAGGGGTTTTGCCGGGGAGACTTTAAAGGAATTTGAAGTGGGATATAGTCCGGACAGCTGGAATGACTTCTCTAATTTTGCTAAAAAAAGAGGATACAAACCTGAAGAATTGGTTAAGTGTGGGCTTGCTATCGAAAGTAAAAAAGGCGGCAATGAAATATATGACCGCTTCAGGGGAAGAATAATGTTCCCCATTCAGGATATAGTGGGGAAAACGATAGGTTTTGGGGGAAGAATTATCCAGGGAAGCAGTCAAGCAGCCGGCGGGAAAGCTAAATATATAAATACCCCCGAAACAAAGCTTTATTCTAAAGGTAAAAACATATACAGGTTATTCCAGGCTAAAAACCAGATTGTAGAAAAGGATGAGGTTCTTATAGTGGAAGGATACACTGATGTAATGGCTCTACACCAATCCGGAATAATAAACGCTGTTGCCAGTCTTGGTACCGCACTTACTCCGGACCAGATAAAAGTACTGGGGCGGTTTACAAAGAATATAGTCCTGGTTTTCGATAGCGATACGGCCGGTATGAATGCTTCTCTAAAGGGGATAGAGAGATTAAGGGAATATAATGAAAAACTGGATCTTTATTATGAGAATAACCTGAACATAAGAGTATCCATACTGGAGGAAGGTTATGACCCTGCCGATTATATATTTAAAAGAGGAAAAGAAGCTTTTATAAAAAGGATCGAGGATTCGCCGACCATTATCGATTTTACGATTGATGCAATAATAAAAAGGTATGATATCGGTAACCTTGCAGGTAAACTTAAAGCCAGCGATCATCTCATAAGGTTCATATCCACACTCTCTTCAAGTATCATTCAGGAGGAGTGCATAAAAAGGGTGGCCCAGAAATTGAATCTTAAAGAGAGCCTGCTTATGGAAGAATTGTTAAAGAAGCAGTATGACCGCAGGAATAAAATCATTCACACAGGTGGGGATCAGAACGCTGAAAAGAAAGAGCATGGAAGCGAAAATATTGTTCCCCTGAAAAGAATAGAAGTCGAAGCATTAAAATTGATAATAAATGGACCGGGAAACAAGATCAATGAATTTTTGGATCTGGGACCGGACTATTTTAGATTCGAGGATACGAGACAGCTTTATCTTATAATAAGAAATGAGGTTGCAAGGGCAAGAGAAGAAAATAAAAAGATAAACTTTCCAATAAAAATTACGTCTGGAACCGTAGAAAACGAGGATGTGAGAAAACTTTATAATCATATTTTATTTAGTGAACCGCATTATACAAGCCAGAATATGGACCTTGTAGCCAATGAGATAATCAACAATTTGAAGCAAGTACGCATTTCCGAAGAAATCGAGGATATCAGAACAAAAATGATGGAGTATGAAAAAAATAAGAATGCGGGTGGTAAGATAAAAGACGATATTGCAAGTAAGTATGATGAGCTGTATCAGAGATTGGTAGAACTGGAAAAAGAAAAAATGAATTTGAAAATAATTTAAGTTTTGAGGTGAATTATATGAAAAGAGGATCAGAGTTTAAGCTGGAAGAAGTGAAAATGTTGATAAATAAGGGTAAGACCGATGGTATTCTGACTACCGAAGAGATTGCCGAAACCCTTTCGGATATAGAGCTGTCCAAAGATCAGATTGAAAATATCTACGATGTCATACAGAACCTTGGTATAGAGATCATAAACGAGGAAGATGAGGATATTGACACCGGAGGTCCGGGCAAGAAACACGAAGAGGAAATTTTCAGCAGAAAATTGGATCTGACTATAAAATCTCCTACAAATGACCCGGTAAGGATGTATCTTAAAGAAATTGGTAAAGTAAGACTTTTAACTGCTTTCGAAGAGGTTCAACTTGCCAAAAAGATCGAGCTGGGTGATCCTGAAGCCAAAAGGATGCTGGTTGAAGCTAACTTAAGGCTTGTCGTAAGCATTGCCAAAAAATATGTCGGAAGAGGAATGTTATTTCTTGATCTGATACAGGAAGGAAACCTTGGTCTTATAAGAGCAGTTGAAAAATTCGATTATAAAAAAGGTTATAAATTCTCTACGTATGCCACCTGGTGGATCAGGCAGGCAATAACAAGAGCCATCGCCGATCAGGCAAGAACCATCAGGATCCCGGTACATATGGTAGAAACTATAAATAAATTGATAAGAATACAGAGACAGCTTCTGCAAAAATTAGGCAGAGAACCCTCTCCGGAAGAGATTGCAAAAAAGATGAAATTTTCTCCTGAAAAAGTAAGAGAGATCATGAAAATCTCCCAGGAACCTGTATCTCTTGAAACTCCTATAGGTGAAGAGGAAGACAGCCATCTTGGAGATTTTATAGAAGATTCCGAAGTAGAAGCGCCTTCTGATGCAGCTTCCTTTACAATGCTTCAGGAACAGCTTCAGGAAGTACTGAATACGTTGAACGACAGGGAAAGAAAAGTGATACAGTTGAGATTCGGACTGCAGGATGGTCATCCAAGGACCCTGGAAGAAGTCGGCAGGGAATTCGGGGTCACCAGGGAGAGGATAAGACAGATAGAATCAAAAACCCTCGGAAAACTAAGACACCCCAATAGAAGCGGAGTTTTGAGAGATTTTCTCGAGCACTAGCCAGATTTCTATTGAAATAAACGTCTTATATACTATAATAGCATAGCATTGTCATTTCTTAATCCCCGATAGCTCAATGGTAGAGCATTCGGCTGTTAACCGAAGGGTTGTAGGTTCGAGTCCTACTCGGGGAGCCAGTCTTAGACTTTTAATTAAAAACACGGAAATCAACTCTCTAACAACTTAAGACTCTCACAAAAAGTAATTCTATACTTCTTTAAATTCTTTATAAAACTAGCCTACTGGTCAGTTAAACACTATACTTTCTATATTTAAAAACCAGACTTTCAACCGTTATGCAGTTATGGATTAAGATTTATAATAATTTAATCAATATTCTGGTTTGAATAAAAAAAACGTTATACATAATTTATAAAATTTTTGGGTTGGGAGATGACTTATTATGAAGCTTAAAGGAAAAATAGCCATAGTAACAGGGGCCGCCTCCGGTATAGGCAAAGCGATTGCAATCCTTTATGGAAAAGAAGGTGCAAGTGTGATAGTTTCTGATATCGATCTTGAGGGGGCTAAAGCGACAGTTACCGAGATAGAATCCAGTGGTGGAGTTGCTATAGCAGTAAATACCGACGTATCTAAAGAAGAGGATATAAAAACCTTGATTGACACTGCAGTAAATACTTATGGCACTGTGGATATCCTGGTTAACAATGCTGGTATTATGGATAGTTTCGAACCGGCTGCCGATATAATAGATGCAAAGTGGGATAAAATATTTTCGGTTAATACTACTTCAGTTATGAGGTCCACAAGAAAAGTATTACCTATTTTTTTGTCTAAAGGTTCCGGAGTAATTATTAATATCGCATCGGTCGGCGGCTTAAATGGCAGCAGAGCCGGAGCTGCCTATACAGCTTCTAAATTCGCTGTTGTTGGGTTTACAAAGAATGTTGGTTTCCAGTACGCGCTTAAGGGCATCCGTTGTAATGCAATAGCACCCGGAGCAGTAGAGACAAATATAGGTAAAACTATTAAAGAACCAAATGAATTCGGTTCTTCCAGAGCATTAGCAGGTCTCTCTTTGAATCCCCGTACCGGCAAACCGGAAGAAATTGCAGGAGTCGCCTTATTTCTTGCTTCGGATGGTGCCAGTTTTGTAAATGGTACCATCTTTGTTGCAGATGGAGGCTGGACCGCATATTAACATAACTGTTCTTAAGAATAGGTTAAAACCAATATTAAGAAGAGTGGTTTTAATTATTGAAATATTTTATTATTATTTTGATTTGTTCTTAAAAATTGGGTCTTTATTGAATAATTGAAATTTATATCCAAAAGGTTATAAAGATTAGGTTTATTTCAATGAAAAAGACGCCCGTTAAAGGTTTTAAGAACAGAACCCTGAGATATTAAGTAGCTTGAAGTGAATAACTATGGCGAAAAGTAACTCAGGGTTTTAATTATTAAAGATACGAGTCATGCCTCAAAAAAACCAGGGATTTTATGTTACAATTAGTTGATTATTTTTATAAATATACACAAAAAATAAATTGAGAAAGAAAACCAAAACCTTTTTTTATGCCGGAATAGATGATGCAACCAGGTGTCCCTGTATAGGCAGTATCTTTATTTCCGGTGTTATTGCTGACAGCAGAGTAATAGAATATTGGAAGAATCTGGGAGTAAAAGACAGCAAGCTTGTTACACCAAAAAGAAGGGAAATACTGGCGGAACTTATAAAAAATACTTCAAGAAAATTCGTAATAAAAGAAATAACTCCTGAACTAATTGATGATAAATCATTTAACCTGAATGAATGGGAGATGATAATAGTCCTCAGGGTGTTGAGCGGGTTGATGTATGATCAGGATATAAGCCTGGTTTATATAGATAACTGGGAAGTATCCAATAAAAAATTTATAGAAAGACTTGACTTCTTTAGCAGGTCTGATGTGAAATCCAGACTTAAGAGCAGGGGAATCGATTTAGAATTGAATAAATTTAGGAATATCCTTTTTAAACCAGGTCACAGGGCAGATGAGATATATACTATTGTAGGCGCTGCTTCGATATTGTCCAAAACATCCTCCGATAAACAGTACAGGGAATACAGGAAAATATATGGTGATTTTGGAAGCGGCAGTCCGGGTGATCCTAAAACCAGGAAGTTTGTCTGGGATAACAGGAAAAGTACCCGGGATTCTGTACCCATAATAAGAAGAAGCTGGCTTACTTACAAGGTGATTAGAAATCTTAAAGATATAAGAGATGATACCAAATACCGCAGATAATTATTTTTACTGTTCAAAAGCATAGGTATTCTTTTTTAAGTCTTATTCTATTGACATAAGTCTCTTAATAATATATATTTACGAGCGGATTAGGTGCTTTGAATTCTTTCTTAAATTTGGACGCTTGAGAAAGAAGGAGCGAATAGCGTAACCGACTAATTTGGTCGGTTTTTTTATTTTACGGGGTATTTTTGATTGATAATATTAAGCAAAATAAATTAAATTTTTTTATAATTTAAAGAAAGTTATTTAAATTGATATGGCAAAATACAAGTATTATTATACCTCTGGCATCAGTAGTTTTTATAGCAGTCTCTGGGATTTTTTACCTGTGGATATATAGAAAAGGTTTGCAGGATATTATAGGCATAGGAATAATGATCCTGTCAATAATCTGGATGACAGCCTATATACTTGAACAAAGCATTGCAGCAAACCATATAAAGATACTGTTTGATAATATCCAATATATCGGTTCTGTTCTTCTACCGGTCGGAGTATTTTTACTGGCGGCTAAATATGTCAACTTTAATAAGATTTTCAAAGCAAAATATCTTATTCTTATCAGTGCTTTTCCAGTCATTATTTTATTTCTGATATTTACAAATGAACTTCATAATCTTATCTGGTTGGATGCCAAACTCATCTTATTCGATTCCTTTAGCATGGTCATCAAAGAATATGGCACTTTATATTTTATATCGGTCGCCTATTCAAGCATATTGATCCTTGCCGGTACAATAATTGTTCTTATAAATACAATTAAATTATTTAAAAAACCTGATGGTCAAAATCGCTGGAAAAAATTCTTTCTTATCCCGTATATATCTCTTCCACTGTTAACGATCTTGATAAAATCCCTGGGATTTAATCCTTTTCCATATATAGATGAGGCACCCATTGTAACTGCGATTTGTACCCTGCTGATTATTCCTTTCCTTAACAGGACCAGCATTAGAGAAATCACGCCAATAGCCTATGAGACTATTTTTGAAAATATAGATGATGGGCTGATACTCACGGATTGGAATGAAAGAATTCTAAAATTAAACCCTGCCTCTCAGAAAATATTCAATACTTCAATAATCAAAGCATCCGGGAAATCAGTTAATTATTTAGTGCCAGAATTAAATGAAAATCCTGGTGTTTTCAAGGGTAATGAAGATTTAAGAATAGGTAATAATGGAAGCACATCTTTCTATAATACCAGGCAGACAGAGTTAAAGAATGGAAGAGGAAAGCCGCTTGGCAAAGTGATCTTATTAAGAGATATAACAGAAATAAGGAAAGCCGAAGAGAATATAAAATATTTGAGCTTTTATGACAAATTGACCGGCGTTTATAACAGAGCTTTTTTCGATGCAGAATTAAAGAGACTTGATACCAAGCGCCAGATGCCTTTAAGTCTGGTAATCGGGGACTTAAATGGTCTGAAAATCGTCAATGATGCATTTGGACACATATATGGGGACAAGATTCTTAAAAAAATTGCGGATATACTTAAAATATGCTTTAGAAAAGAAGACATCATAGCCAGATGGGGTGGAGACGAATTTAGTATTTTACTGCCGAGCACATCGTTTTCTACCACTATGAAAATTGTAAACCGTGTACATCAAAAATGCGAAGAGTACAGTACTGATACTATGCTTATCAGTATATCTATGGGTGTTTCGACCAAAGAAAATATCGAAAAAAGTAATGAGGAGTTACTTAAAGAAGCAGAAGATAGGATGTACAGACACAAACTTATAGAAAATCAAAGTGCCCGCAGTTCAATTATTGCTTCACTTGGAAAAGCTCTGGAAGAAAGGGACTATGAAACAGAAGAACATACAAGAAGAATGAAAGAATATAGTTTACTTTTTGGCAAGATGCTAAATTTTTCTGATTCCAAATTGGACGAATTAAGTCTTTTGTCTACTCTCCATGATATCGGAAAAATAAGTATACCTGATAATATTATCTTAAAGCCGGATAAACTTAATAGAAGTGAATGGAAAATCATGAGAAAACACTCAGAAATCGGATACAGAATAGCTCTGTCGTCTCCCGATCTTGCTCATATAGCCAAATCCATTCTGCATCATCATGAAAGATGGGACGGGAGAGGTTATCCTTATGGTTTAACCGGGAAGGAAATACCTGTAATTTCAAGAATAATATCTATTGTCGATGCTTATGATGCCATGTTAAGTGATAGACCCTATAGAAAAGCTTTGACCAGGAAAATGGCTATAGAAGAATTAAAAAAGAACAGTGGTTCTCAATTTGATCCGGACCTTGTAGGTATTTTTTTACATAGATTGTCAATTAGAGAATATGTGAGTTAATTCTTTATTAGATGGATTAATATTTTTGAGAGGTATAAAAATATGTTGGTAAGTAAGAATAATAAGATTTTAAAAAAATCTTTTTTAGTGCTCATATATGCAATCGTATTTTCCTTTATTTTATTTGGTTTACCAAAATACACTTATGCACAGGTCAAGGATAAGGATTCTGAAGTAATAATTACAAATACGAAAGATGAGAAAAAAGCAGAGAAAGAAGAAAAAAAGGACGATAAAGAGGAAGAGAAAGAAGAAGAGAAAGAAGCAAAAGAAGAAGAGAAGGACGAGAAGGAAGAAGGAAAAGCGGAGAAAGAAGAAGAGAAGGACGAGAAAGAAGAAGAAAAAGACAATAAAGAGGAAGAAAAGGAAGAAGAGAAGCAAGAAAAAGAAAAAAATAAGATACCCCATGCCAGGATGGGATATTTCCTGTCAGGAACTAATCTTGTATATTTTGACGCTACAAAATCCTTTGATACCGATGGATCTATTGTTTCTTATAGTTGGAACTTTGGAGATGGTAATAAGGAAAGTAATATCACAGCCGGGCATATCTACAGTGAACCCGGAAGGTACTGGGTAAGCCTTACTGTTATCGATGATGGAGGATTAAAAAATAGATGTTATAAAAATATAAATATAAAAGAAAATGAATATTTTTACGGGTTTGAGAATATTTTAGATGATGAACAAACAGAGGAATTTAATAATACGGATAATTATCCAGTTATTACTGATTACGAGCCGGATGACTCTGAAAAGGAACCAGATCTGGCTTTAGTTGAATTCAATCAATTCTTACAAGGATTGTTAAGCATTAAAAAAGATGAAATTACGGAAAACCTGGGTATAAACTTGAATAGGGTAGAAGACCTGATAAATATAGATAGGATTATTGAAGATTATAAAATTGTAGCAGTGATAGACCTGAATGAGATTATTGATAATAGAGCCGAAGAAACAAATGAAGAAATAACAAATACCTTAAATAAAGAAGTCCCGGAACCTATTATAAATTTTTGGAATAAATTCAAAGACCTGGCAGCTTTCTACAACTAGTAGGCTTTTACTTATATTTATTTGACATAATGGGCTGATATCCTTACCGGAAATAAATAAGGTTTTTAATATTGAGCTGCTATTACAACTTAAAAAAATATTACATCATTATATGCTGCAGCAGTTCGTATACCAGGAATGCCGGCCAAACAAGAGCCTTTAGGAAACCAATCACTCCGATACCGAAACTGGTTGCCTGCTGAATATAAAATACTGCCGCACCTATAAAAGCCATAAAATAAGCTGCGCCTGCGATTCCGGAACTACTATTTTTCATTTTTTTACTCTCCTTAATAGGTTGTTTGGTTGAACTGTTTTCTTCGGTCATCTATATTCCTTTCTCTATTACCATAATTTGATATTGTATTATAATTTGCTTTTTTTTAAAAAGAAATTTAATTAAAATAAAAATAACGAATGAAGTTTTATTATACTTGTATTATAAAATTATTGCCTGTCACATTATATCTTTTAATTCACTATAAAAGAATAAATAATAAGATTTGTCACAAAAAGACCGGAATTTCTGATAAAATTATAAACATTATCTGATTTTATCAATAAACAATATTAATTGGATGTTCTAAGTGTTGAGAGAGTCGAAAACTAAGCAGATATAATACTGTGCATTATAGAGTTTACAGATGAAGCAGGAAGAAAGAAAAAAACATACAATAGCTACTATTTTAGAAGCTGCAACGGCATGTTTTGAAAAAAAGGGATATGAAGATACTCTTGTAACGGATATCTGCAGAAGAGCCGGAATAACTAAAGGCGGTTTCTATCATCATTTCAAAAGCAAACAGGATTTGTTTTTAAAACTTCTTGATGATTGGATAAAAAAAGTATCCCTCAGGATAAACATTTCAGAGTTTGAGTCTGATGACCTTTATCAGGTACTTATAAGTATTCCTAAAAAGCTTCAGCCTGTTTTTGAAGAAAATAAAAGTCTGCTCCCGCTTTTTTTGGAAATTTATCTTAAATCTATTAAAGACCACAGACTTAAAAAAGTTGTTGTGAAATCGATGAAAATGTATATGGATTTTTTTGGATATATCATTAATGAAAGCATAAAAAATGGTGTGATTAAAAAAGTAAATCCTGATGATGTTTCAAAAATTCTTTTTGCACTTACTATAGGGCTTTTAATGCAGGGCCTGATGGACCCGGATGCAACTGATTGGGGAGAACTGGCAACTAAAAGTCTGGTGATGCTCCTTAAATAAAAATTTGCTTTTATTGATTATAAAAAATTTTTATAGAAATTAATTTTCCTCTTGAAAAATTTTAATACATACCTTAAGATTGTATTTATTATTATTCTTATGCATAGGGAGGTATGATGAGTAAAATAGTACTCATAATTTTGGGAATTCTTTTAGCTATCTGGGGAGTACTCGCCTTATTCGTGGCAATGTTAACTCTGCCGATATGGCTCGCTATTGTTTTGATAGTAGTCGGCATAGTATGTGTTGTTGTAGGAGTAATGGATAAGAGGAAGGCTGCATAGTTCAAGGCTGCATAATTTATATAAAAAACAGCCGCTATTTAATAGTGGCTGTTTTTTTATTCTTATTTAGATACCTAAAATATCACTTTTTACAAAATATGTCTTATTTGATATCTTTTTCAATCAACTTTGAAATAATCGAAGTGGAGCTTTCGGCTTCATCCACACCCCACTTTTTGTTGAAAAGCCATTCATTCTTTGGATTATTTATGATAGATACGACCCTTGGCATATTGGGTTGAAGTTTTGAAAGCTGAGCTACGACAAGGTTATCCTCATCGTCTCCCGTAACTGCCACAACAACATCTGCTATTTTTATACCTGCTTTTTCAAGGATACTCGGATCACATCCGTCACCGCAGTATAATGTGACATCTTTCATTTTTTCAAATCCCTCACAAACGGTTTCGTTTTTTTCTATAATCGAAATCTTATGTCCCTTTTCGGACATATATTTTGCCACACTTGTACCAATTTTACCTGCACCTATAATTAAAGCATTCATAATTCCTCCTATATTCCAAGAATTCGTTTAAGCTGGGGTATAGACGATGATGCTACTGCGATATGAAGCAGATCACCCTGATTCATAACTGTTCCCACTACCGGGATAAAAGCTCTGCCCAGCCTGGTTATAGAGACTACCATTATCTCCCCGGGAACATTTATTTTATCGCATGTAAAACCGGCTAAATTAGCACTGACTTCTGTTTCCAGTATTTCTACCTCACCATTTCCAAGACTTGCCTGTGATAAAATATCGGAGTGGCAGATCAGTTCCCTTATTTTATTTGCACCCCAGGTTGTTGGTGAAATTGTGGTTATGCCCAGTTTATTATACACCTGGGCTCTTAAGGGGTCGTAGATCCTGGCAATCACAATGGGTACCCTGTATTCTCTTTTTGCTATCAATGCGCCTACAATATTTCTGTTGTCACCCTGTGTGACGGAAGTAAAAGCGTCTGCATGTTCTATACCTGCTTTTTCCAGTGCTTCTTTGTCGAAGCCAGAACCGATGACAGTTGTTCCTTTAAAACCTTTACCTAACCGGGTGAAAGCCTTTGGATTAATATCAATTATGGCAACTTTATTTCCTTCCATGGATAAAAGGTTTGCCAGTTCTGACCCGACTCTACCGCAACCCATTATTATAATTTGCATTTGATCACCTTATTTTTAAAAATATTATTAATTTTTAAGTCGATCGACTTTATTTTACTATTTTCCGTGACTTTTGTGTCTTTTTTCAAAAAATCCCTGTTCATAAATTTTTATCGGACATAAGATGTTTTTCTAAAATGTCTTATTATCAACTTTCTTATTTCTTCGATTATCAAAACAGATGGAATAAATAAGATCGGTACTATCCATGAACTCCATCCGATTGGATAATGATTAAAAACTCCATTGAGTCCCGGAATATAGATCAACATATTCAATATGGCTACTTCTCCTACTATGGCCCATAAAAGCAGCCTGTTTCTAAAGAATCCTGCTTTAAACACAGAATCATATGTTGTTCTGTTCGCAAATGCATTCCCGATCTGTGATAGAACTATTGCGGCAAAAGATGCTGTTATCGCAGATTGATATATTGGACTTGAAACATAATTATTGGGATTCACTCCGATTTCCTGAATTTTGGAAAGAGTTAAACCATTATTGAAATAAACCATAAAGAAAGCTATCATTGCGGCTGCTGCCTCGATAGGTCCCAGTATCAGATAAGCTCTGGTCATACCTCTGGCGGTCAGTAATCTCTCATTCCGCGGTCTGGGAGGCCTTTTCATTATTCCCGGTTCAGGAGGTTCCGAGGCGAGCGCAAGAGATGGTAGAATATCTGTCCCCAGATCAATTGCCAGTATCTGCATTACAGTCAATGGTAAGGGGATTTTAAACAGGACCATTGAGATAAAAGGAACTGCTTCCGGGATGTTACTGGCCAGAATGTAGTGGATAAACTTTCTCAGGTTTTCAAAAACGGTACGGCCTTCTTCGATGGCATTGACGATGCTCGCAAAGTTATCATCAGTAAGTATCATATCCGAGGCTTCTCTTGCCACATCAGTACCAGAAATGCCCATTGCTATTCCTATATCTGCAGCTTTTAGAGCCGGAGCATCATTGACCCCATCACCGGTCATTGCCACGATTTCACCATTTTTCTTTAAAGCAATGGCAATACGCATCTTATGTTCCGGTGAGACTCTTGCAAATAATATATTGTCCTGCTTTAAAACTTCCTTTAATTCTTTATCGGACATGCTTTCTATATCTGTTCCGAGATAAACTTTAGAGTCACCTTTGACGATGCCAATCTTTCTGGCAATTGTATTAGCAGTAAGACCATAATCACCGGTAATCATGATTATCTTTATTCCGGCCTGATAACATTTCTTTATTGCTTCTTCGACCTCGGGTCTGGGTGGATCGATCATTGCAGTGAGCCCAAAAAATATCAGGTCCTTTTCGATATTATCGATAGTGTATTCATTTTTAAAAGCTGTCAGGTCTTTATAAGCAGTTGCGAGAACCCGTAAGGCTTTTCCGGCATAAGCATCATTGTACTTTAATATGCTGTTCCTTATCTCATCGGTAAGTTCCTTTATCTGGCCATTTATTTCTATTTTTTTGCAGATCGAAAGCATCTCTTTTGGAGCACCTTTTACAAAAGCCCTGACACCATCGGATGTTTTGTGAATTGAACTCATTTTTTTACGGTTGGAATCAAAAGGAAGTAGAAATATCCGGGGTTCGGTTTTAAGTTTATTTTCGTAATCAAAACCGGCTTTCTTAGCTATGACAAGAAGGGCGCCCTCAGTTGGATCTCCTTTTATTACCCAGGTTTTATTATCGTTGTCGAAATAAAGCCTTGAATTATTACAATAAGATATCGCTTTTAAGAAGTTTTTGAATGTATTCAGGACTTCTTTCTTATTAAGGTTCTTGTCATTCAGTATAAAGTCGCCTTCAGGATCATAACCATGACCGGTGACACTGTAGCTCTCTCCATTAAGCCAGATTTCCTTTACCGTCATTTCATTCTGGGTCAGGGTCCCGGTTTTATCGGTACATATTACAGTTGTACTGCCAAGTGTTTCAACGGAAGATAATTTTTTTATTATGGCGTTCCTTTTTGCCATTTTCTGGACACCAAGCGCAAGTGCAAGAGTAACGGTAGGAAGCAGCCCCTCGGGAATAAATGCAACCAGAATGCCTGTGGCAAATATAAAGGAATCTATAAAACCAAGTTTGGCTATGGTCAGAGATAAAATGAAAAATAAAACTCCTATTCCTACTGCAATGTATACAAGCATCTGGCTTGCCTTGTTTATCTCTTTCTGAAGAGGGCTTAACTCTTCTTTTATTCCCTGGGTCAGGTTCGCTATTTTACCAAATTCGGTTTCCATTCCAGTTGCATAAACGATTGCCTTACCGCTTCCGGAACTCATGCTGGTACCCGCATAGACCACATTGGTGAGTCTTAAAGGATCGGTATTCCTTCCTATCACGGGTACGGTACTTTTTCGCTGCGGGTCGGATTCTCCAGTGAGCACGGAATTGTTGGTTCTTATATTGAATGATTCGATGAGCCTTGCATCTGCAGAAATATTGTCTCCTTCGTTTAGAATAAGAATATCTCCGGGTACAAGATACATTGATTGTATTTCGATAACTTCTCCACCTCTTAGTACTGTGGAGAAGGAAGGAAGAAATTTTTTCAAAGATTCCAGGGCTTTTTCTGCCTTATATTCCTGCATAAAACTAAAAATTGCGTTTATTATGATAACAAGAATTATTGCGTATCCAAGCTGCGGCATATTAACCCCTGGAATAAAACAAAGCCCCGCAGCAACCCAGAGGATTATTGCAAATAGGTGGATAAAATTATCAATGAATCTTAAGACAAGAGATCTTTTTTTCTTTTCTTTGATTACATTGGGGCCATAGATCTCGAGTCTTTTTTTAGCTTCCGAATCTATCAGACCGTTTGGGTTTACTTTTAGAGTTTCGTATAAACTTTTTTCGTCAAGCTGGTAATATTCTATTTTCATATAAGTTCTCTAAAAACTTTAATGTATGGTTAAGGACTTATGGTCAAAACAATATTATAATATCTTTTTTGTAATTAGCTATTGGACAATCTAAATATTTATCAGAGAGCATCTAAAAGATTATTGCATAGATATTTATATTGATAGTTTTAAGAAAGATTAAAATATCTCCGGATAAAAAATATTGATTAAGAAGTCAATCTATTTAAGGGTAAAAATTACTGTGACCGGTATCATAACCTCTTTTTCTATGGTTGACGTATCGTAAGTTCCCCAGTCCGAGACCTCGGTGGATCCAACCGGCAGAACCTGTACCACGCCGAGAGTGGCTGATTTTATGACCCCGATTTCTTTACCGCTTCCTTCAGCGATTTTCTGAGCTCTTAATTTAGCGTCATTTATTGCATCCGGAATAAGATTTATTCTCAGTTCCGGGAGCTTAGAGTAAGTATATTCAAGAGACTGTGTTGAAAATATGACCCCCTGATCTATCAGCTGCTGTGTATTCTTGGCCATGCTTGTGATCTTTTCTACATCTGTTGATTGAATTTCTACAGTCTGCCTTAAAACATTTTCCTTTGGGGCATTAGGGTCATATAAATATAACTGTTCCATAAATACCGGTGAGATTATGAGGTCTTCTTCCGTAAATCTGTTATTATCGAAAAAATTCAATACTTTTGTCTGGTCACTTCTCATCATTTGATAACCTGATTTTAAGTCCTCAGCCGGAACGGTCCTGGAGAAGTTGGAGGTCCATTTAACGGTATCTGAAGTAACCCTTTCCCTGACCGAGCCTGTTACAGAGAGAGTGTCCTCCGGTGATCTTACTACATAAAAAGTGAAAGAACCTATCACGGCGCTTATTATCAGGCATATGCCCAGAATAACTGCAAAGTAAATAATTTTATTTGAATTTTCTTTCACCCTGCATCACCTCTTAATTCTATTTTAAACTTTTATGTATATGATAATTTGTGTATATCTTTATTATGATATCAGTTTAAAACGTGTTGTCAATATTCGAGAAGTCTCCCGACAGAGAGTTATAACGCATTTTTTTAAGATTTTATTCTGGTTTATATTTTATCAAAAATATTTGACAAATAAGATTAATTCTTATATAGTTATAATAATTAATTATAAAACTAAAACAGGCATTATTTATTAATAAAATGCCAAACAAAGGAAAGGAGTTCAAATGGCTAAAGTAACAAGAGAAATGGTAGAAAAAGCAGGGTTGAATGTAGATGAAATCATAGAACTTTTAGTAAAGAACGCAGGGGCTGAACTAACCACTTACTATTACTACACTATACTGAGAGCAAATCTGATAGGTCTTCAGGGAGAGGGAATCAAAGAGATAGCGGAAACTGCAAGAATCGAGGACAGAAATCACTTTGAGGCAATCGTTCCAAGAATTTATGAACTGGGAGGCAAACTGCCGGAGCATATGAAAGATTTTCATGATGTATCAGCCTGTCCGCCTGCCGCTCTACCCAAAGATCCAACGGATGTGATGGCTATTCTTAAAGTCCTGGTTGAAGCCGAGAGATGTGCCGTAAGAGGTTACACTCATATCTGTAACATTACAGCAGGAAAAGACCACAGGACTTATGATCTGGCTCTGTCCATTCTTAATGAAGAAATAGAGCATGAAAGCTGGTTCTCTGAATTCCTGGGCGAAGGGCCATCCGGTCATTTCTTGAGAAGAGGAGAAACTTCTCCGTTTGTAGGTAAATTTCTTAAATAATCTCGTGCAAATATGAAGGAATTTACAAAGGAAGAGCTAAAAGAACACGACGGCAGGGAAGGAAGAAAAGCTTATGTCGCCTGCGATGGATTTATTTATGATGTCACGGATAGTTTTTTATGGAAAGATGGGAAACATCAGGTGACTCATCATGCCGGAGAGGATTTGACTAATGAACTTGACGAAGCCCCACATGGAATAGATTTTCTAAAAAGGTTTCCTGTAGTGGGCAGATTGAAGAAATAGTTATTTTATTAAAATTAAACTTAATATCATAACTATCATTCCGGCTATAAAACTTACTATTGGAAGATGGAGATATCCATAAGATTTGGAAACCGGCAAAAGTTCGTCAATGGCTATAAAAACCATAAGTCCCGCTATGCCTGAAAGTATATATCCCAATACCTGCGGATTTAAAAAAGGAAGGAGGATCAGGGCTGTAAGCAGTGCCCCGATCGGTTCCACAACTCCGGATAAAAATGACCACAGAAAAGCCTTTTTCCTGCTGCCGGTTGCTTTATATATAGGAGCAGATACCGCGATTCCTTCCGGGATATTATGAATGGCAATAGCAATGGCTATTGCTATTCCTAATTTAACATCCACCATTGAACTATAAAAACTTGCCATTCCCTCGGGAAAATTATGGATGGCTATTCCGAGTGCTACGAAAAGACCGGTTCTTAAGAGTTTTTTGTCGGTACTGTCAGTTAGTTTCTCCTTTTGTCCTATATATTCATGGGGTATAAGAGTATCTATTAAAAATATAAAGATAAATCCGGCAATGAAGGCTATACTGGCTTTGAGAAATCCCAATTCCTGAAAACCAGTAGGAAGTAGTTCAAAAAAGGAGATTCCTATCATGACTCCTGCTGTAAAGCCCAGGACGGCACTCATAAATTTTGAATTTTCTCTTTTAAATAAAAGGCCGATTAAACTTCCGATAGTGGTAGAGAGGCCGGCAATAGATGTTATCAGTAAAGGTGTTATTATTTGTGGATCCATCTTTTAAAGGTCTAATTTTAGGTTTATTTTTAATAACCGTTTATTTACTCCAAAATTCATTTTATTATATTTATTTATTCTGAGTTTGTCTATTGACCGGAGTAAATTTCTCTATTATCTGGTTGGAAATTAGCGATAACAACTATAAATCTCTTTCAAGAAATTACAATACGAGATATAATCTAATCATTATAGTAGATTTACATATTGGAACTTTGAATGATTTTATACTTGTTGTTTAAGCCGGGCCGGTGATTTTAATCGAATAAAAAATAACGATTTTTTTAAATAATTAATATGTTATAATTGTTTGAAATATTATAGATTTATAATAATTTTATAGCTGGGAATATGGAAAAAAGCAATAAATCCTATACTATTAAAGAAGCGACAGATATGCTGGGAATCAGCGAACAGGAAGTAATGAATATGATCACCCAAAAAAAACTTCCTGCCATGAAAATGGAAAAATCTATAAGGATAAGAGAAGAAGATCTGGAAAAAATACTTAATAATCTTGGAAGAAAGCCAGCAGAAGAAGAAGCTGCGACCGGGAATGGCTTTGCGATACCAATAGAAGAAATAGAAGGCAGTGGTGAAATCAAAGAGGAACCTGAGGATAATAAAAAAACAGAATTAGGGAGCTCTTACAGGGAACTTCTTAAGAAAAAGCAGGAGTTGGAAGAAGATATAAATTACCTGCAATATCAATATGATGAATTTAAAAACAAAATAAAAAATATTGTTTCTGACGAGTTCAAGATGTTTCTAAAAAAGATCGATGAGGTCAATCCGGTAGAAGGTAATGAAGTCCTTCAGAATAATTTTGAAAATAATTTAGATATAGATGAAGATGAAGATATAGATAAAACAGCAGAAAACCAAAAAGATGATAGTAATGACGAGGAAGAAACGCTGCTGCTGGAAGATGATGAATAGATTGAAAAAGATTGCCGCAAGTGTTGGTTAAATGAGGGTTTATTATTTTTTGGTAACAATAAAATATAAATATAAACTGACGCAAAATAATTTAAGGACTCCAAAAAGTCAGAGGTAAATTTCACTTCTGACTTTTTATTTTGGAGTATCTCTATGGGCTGACGGTGTAATTTAAAAAATGGATATCGAAAAGATTACAAAAGAACAACTGATAGATAAACTGGTGGAATTGAACAGGAAGGTTATCGATCTGGAGAAATATGAAGCAGAGTCCGCCCAGTTGAAAGAATCACTGGCAGAAAGTGAAGGAAAATACAATAGTCTGATCGAAACGGGGTCTATAGGTATCATAACAATAAACAGCAAAGGGATAATAACATCATGCAACGATGCCGTACTTGATTTTTCAGGTTATTCCCGCGAGGAATTGATTGGTAAATATTTCACAAAGCGAGTCAATCTCAGCACAAAAGATATTCCAAAATATCTTGAGATATTCAAAACTATTCTGAACGGAAAAGAGGTAGGCTCATTTGAAATTACACAACACCGAAAAAACGGAGATGTTCTTTTTGGAGAGGTTTATTTTGGACCTTTGAAAAATAAAGACAATAAAATCACAGGTTTCAGGATGATCATAAAGGATATCACGGAAAAGAAAATACTGGAAAATAAATCCCGGGAAGGCAGAGAAAAATTCGATGCACTTTTTAAATCTTCAATGGAGGGGATCGTTATTCATGATAATGGAAAAATTTTAGAGATCAATGATGCTTTTGCAACCATATTTGGATGCAGCCCTTCCTATGCTGCCGGTAGGAATTTGCTGGACTTTATAGCGCCTGAATATAAGGAGACTGTGATTGAAAAAATAAAATCGGGATACGAAATTCCTTATGAAGTAATAGGACTGAAAAATAACGGTAACAGGATATTTGTCGAAGTAACCGGCAGGCCGACTGTACATAAGGGCAATAATGTAAGGGTAGAGATCATTAATAATGTCAGTGAGCGTAAAAAAGCGGAGAAAAGAATCAGATATTTGAGCTTTCATGATAAATTGACGGAACTTTACAACAGGACTTATTTCGAGAAAGTGCTTATAAACATTTACAAGGATAGAGATCTGCCCTTAAACTTTATGATATGCGATTTAAACGGACTCAGATTGGTAAATGATGCTTTTGGCTATAATGAAGGTGATAAATTACTAAAGAGAGTAGCAAAGATATTGAAATTCTGCTCCCGCGAAGAGGATATCATTGCCAGATGGGGAGAGGATGAATTTTTTGTACTTATGCCGCGGTCTACCGAAAATGATGTGGAGGAGTTATCAAACAGGATAAAAAGAATCTGTGAAAAAACTCAGGACCAAAAGATACCTTTAAACATTTCGATGGGAATTTCAACGAGAGAAAGCAGGGATCAGGACTTAAAGGATGTTATAAGAGAAGCTGAAAACAATATGTATAAAAATAAGCTGCTTAAAAGAAAGAGTATCTATAATTCTATTATTTCCTCTCTGGAAAGAATATTATGGGAAAAGAACCGGGAGACAAAGGAGCACGCGGAGCGCCTTAAAAGATTGGCCCTGGAGCTTGGAATGGCGATCAATCTACCGCAAAATAAACTGGATGAGCTGGTGCTTCTTTCCACTCTTCACGACATTGGAAAAGTAGCAATCCCCGATACTATCTTACTGAAAAAAGGCAAATTAAATTCCAAAGAATGGAAAATCATTAAAAGACATCCGGAAATAGGATACAAGATTGCCGAATCAACACCGCAAATATCGTCTATAGCCGAGGATATTCTATCACATCACGAATGGTGGAATGGAGATGGCTATCCACAGGGACTGAAGGGTAAAGACATTCCTGTTAATGCATGTATTGCTTCTATTGTAGATGCTTATGATGTTATGACATTTGGAAGGCATTACAAAGAAGCGATTACCGAAGCAGAAGCAAAGGAAGAACTCAGGAGATGTTCGGGAACTCAATTTAATCCAATGTTAGTCGAAAGATTCGTTATGTCCCGGGAAAAAATGAATTGATATAGATGAGATATGCATTTACAAAGGTTATTTCTATTGCAGTATCATTTTTTTTGATTTTAAGCTTTTCAGGCTGTGTCAGGACTATCGATACGGATATCAATGATGATAAAATAGGAGTCATTGTAAGTATACCCCCACAGGCTGAATTTGTAGAAAAAGTCGGAGGCGATAAAGTAATCGTCACAGTGATGGTTCCTCCGGGGGCAAATCCTCATACCTATGAACCTATTCCTCTTCAGCTGGAAGAAGTAAGCAGGGCTCAAATATATGTCAAAGTTGGTTCAGCCGGTACCGGTTCCGGGATTGAGTTTGAACTGGTATGGATGGATAATATAATCAATATAAATAGGAAAATGCTTGTAGTGGACTCATCCCGGGGTGTAAAGTTTTTTGCCGTAACTTATGAAAATGGCGTACCTGTGGAATATAATGAATATGATAAGGACAGCATGGATGAAAGCACGCTAAAAGGAATTGATCCTCACATCTGGCTTTCACCAGCGAATGCAAAAATAATGTCAGAGAATATTTACAGGGGACTTGCTCGGATAGATTCCGGGAATCAGGAATATTATAAGAAAAATCTGGATAATTATCTGGCAGAATTGGATATGCTGGATGAAGAAATAAGTCAAATGTTTTCAGAAAAAGAAAATAAAGTGATAATGGTCTTTCATCCGACCTGGACTTATTTTGCAAAGGATTACGGTATCAAACAGATGGCTATTGAAGAGGAGGGAAAAGAACCCACTGCTGAAGGTATAAAAGATTTGATAGATAAAGCAAGACAGTACGATATCAAAGTGATTTTTGTTTCTCCAGAGTTCAGTACTAAAAGCGCCGAAGCTGTGGCCAGGGAAATCGGAGGATCCGTTATGCCAGTAAGTTCACTAAAGAAAAATTATCTGGAAAACATGAAAGAAGTTGCCGGGGCTTTTGCAGAATCGATGAAATGAGATTTTATTCCATCAGGAACGGGTTAATATGAAAAATGAGATACTTGTTGATCTAAAAAATATATCCTTTTATTACGGTGAAATACCTGTCCTTGAAGATGTAAGTTTTTCGATAAAAAGGAATGATTTCATGGCCATAATAGGTCCCAACGGAGGGGGGAAAACTACACTGCTCAGGATTATGCTGGGACTATTGAAACCGGATTCGGGAACTGTCAGAGTTTTTGATAAAAGACCTGAAGAAGGCAGAAAATCAATAGGTTATTTACCTCAAAATATCTTTTTTGACTTAAATTTTCCAATCAATGTTTTTGATATGGTCATTATGGGTAGATACAGGGAACCAATTAAAAAATACTCGGAAAATGATGTAAAATCTGTTCTGAATGCCCTGGAAACCGTAGGAATGCTTGAATATAAAAACAGACATATAAGCATGCTATCTGCCGGTCAATTACAGAGAATCCTCATCGCAAGGGCCATCGCAAGGGAACCGGAACTTCTCTTGCTTGACGAACCTATGTCAAGCGTGGATCCGGAGACACAAAAATCTATCTATGAATTATTTCTTGAATTGAACAAGAAAATGGCGGTTGTATTTGTGACCCATGATATCGGCGCAATTTCGGTTTACATCGACAGGGTCCTCTGCCTTAACCGGAAACTTTTCTATCATGGTCCAAAGGAAGGCAGTCTGGGTAAACTAGAAGAAGCTTACAGCTGTCCGGTGGAAATACTGGCTCATGGAATTCCGCACAGGGTGCTGGGGAGGCATAAAAAGTAATGGAAATCTTTCAATATGAATTTATGAGGAATGCCATAATAGCTGCGGTTCTTGTAAATATAACCTGCGGTATTGTCGGGACTTATGTGGTCATTAAAAAGCTGGTTTTTATAAGTGGTGGTATTTCGCATGCAGCTTTCGGAGGTATCGGACTGGGTTACTTTCTGGGAGTAAATCCGATTGTTGCCGCTGTTCCTTTCAGTCTTCTGTCTGCCATTACAATAGGCCTTATAAGCAAGAGAAGCAAATTAAGCGAGGATGCTGCAATAGGAATTATCTGGGCAGCCGGGATGGCGATGGGTATCATATTTATCAATTTGACTCCCGGCTATGCACCGGACCTCTTCAGCTATTTATTTGGAAATATCCTGACTATTCCTTTAACAGATCTGTATATCATGCTTATACTGGATTCAATAATCATCCTGATCATAATTCTGTTTTTTAAAGAATTCTACGCAGTATCTTTCGACGAAGAATTTTCGACAGTAATAGGCATCCCAAACAAGATAATATACCTTGTACTCCTCTGTATGGTTGCTTTAAGTGTAGTCATACTTATAAGAATTGTTGGCATTATTCTGGTTATCGCACTGCTTACAATACCGTCATCTATATGCAGACAATTTACTTACAATATTAAAAAATTAATAATAAGCTCGATTGTTACCGGGATCATAATAACAGTAGCCGGACTGTGGCTTTCTTATTTATTGAATCTGGCATCCGGTGCAACCATAATCATACTTCTGGCAGTAGTTTTCTTTATCTCTTTTTTGGCTAAAAGGATTTTTTCATCTTTAAGATAATTCTTCTCTTCTTAACTACAAGTTTGGCTTAAAAAGTCTTATATTGTATATTTAAAAAGGTGATTTTATGAGCCCGACTTTACTTTCATATATTGAGGATCATATCAAAACCGCTGACTGCTATTTTTATTACAGGGGTAAATATCGCACAATATCATGGAGCTATAAAAAAGTATACGATTATGCAAAAAAATTTGGAGCATTGCTCAAAGAGTTTGGAATAAAAAAAGGCGATAGAGTCATCATAAAAGGGCGTAACAGGCCCGAGTGGATAGTTACTTATATCGGGTGCCTTATTAGCGGGGTGATTGCAGTTCCACTTGATATTAGGTCGAGTGATGATTTTGAAAAAAAAGCGCAGAACAAAGTAAAGGCAAAATTAAAGGTGTATAGTGGCAGTGAAAATAATTCTAGGGGTATTGCATCGATCAATATGGAAGATATGGAAGAGCGTCTGGCAGCTATAAAACCTGAAGAAAGCCCTGTAACGATATATCCCGACGATCTGACTCAGATTATTTTTACCTCCGGTACGACCGCTGTCCCCAGGGGGGTACAGATTACTCACAAAAATGTTATATCCAATTTAAAATCAGTTAAACCGGTCATGGATAGATGGGAAAAGTTCTTTCGACTTATGCGTAACCTTAAGATTTTATCCGTTGTTCCGCTGAGTCATATGTATGGCCAGTTTATCGGGATATATATTCCCTTAATGATAAGAGGCTCAGTAGTCTTTATGGACAATATCAATCCGAGAGAGATTTTAAGAGCTATAAAAGAAGAACGGATCTGGATACTGGGAACCCTTCCCAGGGTCCTGGAACTATTGAAGGACTATATAGTGAGGAAATTCAATCTGGACAGTAAAAAATTTAAAAGAAAATATGAAAGGTTCAAGAAAATAAAATGGCCGATCCGCTTGATGGCTTTTTTAAATATCCATTTGAGAATCGGATTGAGACTTGTAGCAATAATTGTTGGAGGTGCAGCCTTTAATAAAAATATGGACGAATTCTGGAGATGCATTGCCTATACGATTTTTCAAGGGTACGGTCTTACCGAAACGGCACCTCTTGTTACTCTGGCTGATCCTGCTCAAACAGGCGCAGGTTCAATAGGAAAGGTGCTGGAAGGTCAGCATATACGTCTGGTAAATGGCGAAATATACGTAAAAGGAGAAAATGTGACACCGGGTTATTTTAAGGATGCTACACTGACAAAAAAAGCTTTTTCCGAAGGCTGGTTTAAAACGGGAGACCTTGCGGTAATTGGTAAAGATGGCAATCTTTATTTTAAAGGTAGAAAAGATACCGTTATCGTAAGAGATGACGGCATAAATATTTACCCGGAAGATATCGAATCTGTACTAAAAGAAAATGATTCGGTAAAAGATTGTGTTGTGCTGGGATTGAGGCATGGAAGCAGCCTGGAAATTCATGCATTGTTGTTGATGGAAGATGAATATAAGGGAAGTGTCGAGGATATAATTAAAAAGGTCAATAAGAGGTTGAATGTATATCAACACATTAATAGTTTTAGCATATGGGAGGGTGATGATTTCCCGAGGACGACCACGGGAAAAATAAAAACCAGTGAAGTTTTAAAAATTATATCCTCGACTGAATCCCCAGAAGAAGACAGACAAAAGAAACTTTCCGGCAAACCAAAAGATATAATGGAAGCAATAGGAAGTATTTCTAAAATCAAATCAAAGAGTATTCAGATAGAGGCCAGACTCGAAAAGGACCTTGGCCTCGATTCTCTGGACCTGGTCCAACTTGCCGGAACCATAGAGGAAAAATATAATATGGAAGTTGATGATTCACTGATTGGAAGAGATACTACTGTTGGTGAATTGGAAAAAATTATAAGTTATCCGAGAAAAGTATCACAGAAAATACCCTTTTATAATTTTCAGTTTTGGCTCATTGTCCGAATCATGAGAGTGACTTTTCAATAT
>Ga0163209_1000017_pt1 | contig 65818 bp, 47 predicted proteins | sample Kivu_160m_FD_113538 | JGI IMG/M metagenome (GOLD analysis project Ga0163209, IMG submission 113538) | Freshwater microbial communities from Lake Kivu, Western Province, Rwanda to study Microbial Dark Matter (Phase II) - Kivu_160m | ecosystem: Environmental > Aquatic > Freshwater > Lake ...
CGAGACCAGCATTTCGAGATACGTTCGTGATCAAGGGCTGGAGAAAGAATATACGGTTTTGCATAAAAGTAAACAGTTAGCTCTCTTCTAAGATACCCCGTAGCTTGCTGCGGGGTAGTTCATCTTCTAACTTCCAACTCTAACTTCTAACTTCTGACTTCTAACTTTATTTCCCTATCTTTGCTCCCCTTTGAAAAAGGACCATTATGTACGACTATATCAAGGGAAAAGTGGCCACCCGCACCCCCGCCTCGGCCGTGATAGAGAGCAACGGGGTAGGATATTTCCTGCATATTTCCCTCAATACTTACACCCGGATGGGCGACCAGGAATCGTGTCTCCTTTATGTTCACCTGGTGGTGCGGGAAGATGCCATGCTTCTGTTTGGATTTTCAGACCCGGAGGAGAGGGAACTCTTTCGTCAGCTCATCAGTGTCTCGGGGGTGGGGGCGAATACCGCCCGCCTGATCCTCTCCTCCCTCTCACCCCAGGAGGTGATCCAGGCCATCGGAACGGCCAATGTCCCTCTCCTGCAGAAGATTAAAGGGATCGGGGCCAAGACCGCCCAACGGATCGTGGTGGATCTGAAGGACAAGGTTGGAAAGGGGCTCGTACCTCAAGAAAAAATGGGGTTTCTGCACAATACCAACCGGGATGAAGCGTTATCTGGATTAATAATACTGGGCTTCCCGAAGATGATCGCGGAAAAAACACTCGCGAAGATCATCGAAAAGGAGGGTACAGACTTAACGGTGGAAGAGCTGATCAAACTGGCGCTCCAAATGATTTGATTTGTGAGGAACTATACGTATTTAATCACATACCGTTCTGTCTACTTACTTCTTTTACTGGTTCTTAGCTGCCTGTCATACATGGAGGTATCAGCTGGTGAAAGTCGTATGTATCAGACCACTGCATTTCCGCCTGACACCATCATTGGCGACACTTCCCTGGTATACCCCTTCACACCCGACATGGTGGACCCGTCAAATCCCAATGTCCACCCTCTCTACATGCAAAATCCCTCCAACATCACCACCGTGGTCATCTATGATCCGGAAACACGCCAGTATGTAAGGGAATATAAGATAGGGGACCAGACCTACCGGATACCCACCACACTCACCTTCGACGATTTCCAGGAAGAGGATATGGAATCGATGGTGGAGAGTTACTGGAAAGAGCGGGCAGAAGCGGCCAGCATCGACAACAGCGGAGGGCTGATCCCCAAGATTCACATCCCGGGAAAGGTGTTCGAAACCATTTTCGGAAACAATACGGTTGACATCCGACCGCAGGGATCCGCCGAGATCAAGTTCGGGATTGTCTCAAACCGTAGGGATGACCCGGCCCTGAACACCCGTCAGAGAAGGCAGACCAATTTCGACTTTGATGAACGGATCCAGATGAATGTGATTGCCAAGATCGGCGACAAGATTGAGTTTCGCACCAGCTACAACACGGAAGCAACCTTCGATTTTGAGAACAAGCTCAAACTGAAATACGAAGGGAAGGAGGATGAGATCATTCAGCTGATCGAAGCGGGGGATGTGAACATGCCCCTCACCAGCACCCTCATCCGGGGTACGGAAGCCCTCTTCGGCATCAAGACAAAACTGCGGTTTGGCCGCACCACCGTCACGGCACTCTACTCCCAGCAGAAAAGTGAGACAAAGAACATCACCGTGGAGGGGGCGGCTCAACGGACTGAATTCAGTATCCGGGCCGATGAATACGAAGAGAACCGTCACTTCTTTGTAGCCCAGTATTTCAGGGATACTTATGAGAAGTCCCTCAGCACCCTTCCCATCATCAACACCAATGTCAATATCCTGAAAATCGAGGTATGGGTGACCAACATCGGCGCCGCCGTGACCGAGAACAGGAATATCATCGCCTTCCAGGACCTGGGGGAGAATGACCCTTACAACACGGTGAATTTCCAGGGGATCCCGGGCCGCATCTATCCCGATAACGACGCCAACACCCTCTTCAACCGGATCATGCCGAATCCGGCGGATACGGCAAAGGTCAGGAACATCAACCTCGTTTCCGAATACCTGAAAGGAGCTCCCTTCTTCCTGACCTCAGGGATCGATTTTGAGAAGGTGGAAAGCGCCAGGAAGCTGCTGCCTACGGAATATTCGTTCAACCCCAAACTCGGTTTCATCTCGCTCAACACTTCGCTGAACCCCGACCAGATTCTGGCGGTGGCTTACCAGTACCAGATCGTCGGGGATACCACCGTCTACCAGGTCGGTGAATTCTCCGACGGGGGCATCGTCACTCCCCAGGCGCTGATCGTCAAGTTGCTGAAAAGCACCGCACTCAATACCCGGATCCCCTTGTGGAAATTGATGATGAAGAATGTCTACCCGCTGGGAGCCTACCAGATCCAGCCCGGCGATTTCACCCTCAATATCCTCTATTCGGGAAATGCCAACGGCGTCCCCACCGCTTACCTGGAAGAGACCCGCATCAAGGGAGTTCCCCTGATCCGGGTGTTGAACTGGGACAACCTCAACCAGCAGCTCAACCCCCCTGCCGACGGATTGTTCGACTTTATCAACAACGCCGCCACCCAGGGAGGGACTATCCAGGCTTCGAACGGCCGGGTGTTTTTCACCATCCTGGAACCCTTCGGGAAAAACCTGCGAGATTCCATCTACGATCCGGCCGACCCGTCGGGCTCTCTGGAGCTGGCCGACAAATATTGCTTCGACTCGCTCTACACCGTAACCAAAACGATGGCAAGGCAATATCCCGACAAGAACAAGTTCGTACTTGAAGGTTCCTACAAGTCCACTACGGGATCGGAGATCTCCCTGAATGCCCTCAATGTGCCGCAGGGCTCGGTGAGGGTCTATGCCGGAGGGATCCAGCTGACCGAAAATGTGGATTACACCGTTGATTACACCCTCGGACGGGTGAGGATCATCAATGAAGGGATCCTCAACTCAGGAACCCCCATCAACATCTCGCTCGAAAGCAACGAGATGTTCAACATCCAGACCAAACGGCTGATGGGGGCGAACATCGACTTCCGGATGAACAAAAACCTGCAGATCGGCGCTACCGTCATGAACCTCAATGAGCGCCCCCTCACCGAAAAGGTGAACTACGGTGACGAGCCGATCTCCAATACCATCTGGGGAGTGAACCTGATGTACCGCACCGAATCGCGGCTGCTTACCCGGTTGATCGACGCCATCCCCCTGATCTCCACCAAAGCTCCGTCGAACATCGCCGTGGATGCGGAATTTGCCCATTTCATCCCCGGTCACTCCAAAGCTATCGGAAGTGCGGGGACAACGTACATCGATGATTTTGAAGGCGCCAGGTCCACCATCGACCTGCGGAATGTGGGAACCTGGTTCATGGCGAGCACCCCGCAGGGACAGCCCGATAGCCGGATGTTCCCCGAAGCGGCGCCGGGCACCGGACTGGCTTACGGGTTCAACCGGGCCAAACTGGCCTGGTATGTGGTTGACCCGCTCTTCTATGACCGCAACTCTACGCTGGTCCCTCCCAACGTGAACAACACTGAACTTTCGAACCAATATGTTCGGCAGGTCTGGGAATCGGAAGTCTTCCCCAACAAGGAGCCGCTCAACGGCGTACCGGTCAACCTGGCCGTGCTCAACCTGGCCTATTATCCCTCCGAACGGGGAAGCAACAACTACGACGTGTTGCCTTCGGCCTATTCCAAAGGGGTGAGCAGCGACGGATTGCTGATCGCACCTACTACCAGGTGGGGGGGCATCATGCGAAGGATTGAGTCCTCGGATTTTGACGCGGCCAACATCCAGTATATCGAATTCTGGATGATGGACCCCTTCGTTTACGACTCCACCAACTCGGGAGAACTCTATTTCAACCTCGGGGATATCAGTGAAGATATCCTCCGGGATGGACGGAAAAGCTTCGAAAACGGATTGCCCACCAGTGAGGTGGTGACCAATGTGGATACCACGATCTGGGGCAGGGTCCCGACACTTCAGGCGCTGGTGGATGCGTTCGATAATGACCCGATCTCACGCCCATACCAGGATGTGGGATACGATGGCCTCCGGGATGTGGATGAGGTCTCTTTCTTTGATTCCGCCTACATCGCAACACTGAACAGTACATTTGGCCCGGGATCGAAAGCCTATCAGCAGGCGGCCATTGACCCTTCATCTGACGATTACCATTATTTCAGGGGGTCTGACTATGACGACGATCCGCTCTATGCAAGCGTGCTCGAGCGCTACAAGAAATACAACAACACCGAAGGGAATTCGCCCTCAGCCGAAAGCTCTCCGGAGAGCTATCCCACCCTGGCCACCACCCTCCCCAATGTGGAGGATATCAACAAGGACAATACTCTCAGCGAGTCGGAACGCTACTACCAGTATAAGGTCCAGCTCAGTCCGGATAAGATGAAGCCCGGGATGAATTACATCACGAATGTCTATGAGGCTACCGATATCCCCCTAGCCGACGGATCGCGGGGAAGGGTGAAATGGTACCAGTTCAAGATCCCCATCCGGACTCCCGACAAGGTGGTGGGAGATATCCAGGGATTCACCTCCATCCGGTTCATGCGTATTTTCTTCAAGGGTTTCAAAAACGAGGTCGTCTGCCGGTTTGCCACCCTGGAACTTTCACGCGGTGAATGGAGAAAATATGACTTCAGTCTGCTCGCTCCCGGAGAGTACATTCCCGATGAATACCAGAACCAGACGATCTTCGATATCAGCACCGTCAGCCTTGAGGAGAACGGCAGCAAAGAGCCCATCCCCTACGTGATGCCCCCCGGCATCCAGCGGGAGACCAACTGGGCTTCCACCAACTTCCAGCAGCTGAATGAACAGTCGATGGCGATCAATGTCTGCAACCTGGTGGACGGGGATGCCCGTGCTGCTTACAAAACCGTCGAGTTTGACTTCCGCCAGTTCAAACGGCTGAAGATGTTTGTCCATGCGGAACAGGCCATCCAGAGCCAGGAACTGAAAAACGGGGACCTGACCATCTTCATGCGGGTGGGAAGCGATTTCACGCAGAACTATTACGAGTATGAGATCCCTCTCTCCTTCACCCCGTGGGGCACCACCGATCCGGATGCGATCTGGCCAGAATCCAACGCGTTTGACATTGACCTCGATCAGCTGGTCCAGGTGAAATACAACCGGATCGTAGAGATGCAGCAGCCCGGAAGCAACCTTACACTTTCGACGCCATACTCCCAGTACGACGGGAACAACAAGATCACGGTGGTGGGATCACCCACGATCAGTGATGTCAGGGCCATCATGATCGGGATACGGAATCCCAAAAAGACCACCAATACCGCTGATGATGACGGGCAGGCGAAGTGTGCCGAGATCTGGGTTGACGAACTGCGGCTCAGCGATTTCAACAAGAAAGGGGGTTGGGCGGCCATCGCCCGGGTGGCTGCCGACTTAGCCGACCTTGGCAGGGTCCAGCTCTCGGGAAGCTACAACAGCGCTGGCTTCGGATCGCTTGAACAGAAAACCACGCAACGGACGATGGAGGCGACCACACAGTTTGGGTTCGACACCGATATCGAGTTTGGGAAGTTTTTCCCGGAACGCACCGGCATCAGGATCCCGATGCACTTTGATTACTCGCTCCTGAAAGTGACCCCCCTGTACGATCCTCTCAACCCCGACCTGTACCTCAGCACCGTGGTGGACGCCATGGAGACCAAAACCCAGAAAGACTCGGTTAAGACCCTCGCCATCGACTTTACTGAACGAAAGAACTTCAACCTGATGAATGTCAGGAAGGACAGGATGACCGATAAAAAGGTGCAGCCATACGACATCGAGAACTTCAACGTGAGCTATGCCTATTCGGAGACCTATCACCGGAGCCCGGATGTGGAATATGAGCTGAAGAAACGCTATTCAGGGGGCATCGGCTATAATTTTACGCCGCAGCCCAAGAATGTCAAACCCTTCGAGAAGTCGAAATTTCTCTCCCGTAACAAGATGTTCCAGCTGATCAAGGATTTCAATTTCTACTATATCCCGAAGAATTTCTCATTCCGGACAGATATGATCCGTGAATATGACCAGCGCAAGTTCAGGAATAAAAGCCGCGGTATCGTCCCGATGGAGACCTTCTACATCAAGCAGTGGGACTGGACCCGCGTCTATGACCTGAAATATGACTTCAGCAAATCCCTCCGCCTCTCCTGGGCTGCCAATGCCAGCTCCTTCATCAATGAGCCGCCGGGGAAGGTCGACAAATCCACACGCGACCAGGTCTGGGATGAGATCTTTTCGATCGGCACGATGAACAGTTACACCCAGCAGGCTTCCATTACCTGGGAGGTGCCTTTCAGCAAAATTCCCCTGCTGAACTGGATCAACCTGACAGCCGGGTACCAGTCGGGCTACCGCTGGTCGGCCAGCCCCGTTTCAGTGCAGGCACAGTTAGGGAACATGATTGAAAACAACGTGACATACGCCTTCAATGGCGGGATGAACTTCGTGAATCTCTATAACAAGGTGCCCTACCTGAAACGGGTTAACGCCGGGAAGAACAAACCTCTTGAGACACGATCGATGATCCCCGGCCAGGTGGGAGGGAAAAATCCCGCGCAACTTCAAGGGAACCAGCCCGACACCCTGCTGCCGGAAAAACCGAAATTCAATGTGGGGAAATTCATGCTGAATGGGTTTGTGCGGATCCTGATGTGCGTGCGGAATGCGAAGTTCCAGTATACACAGGGTTATGGAACAGGGCTCCCGGGATTTACCCCCGAGCCTGATTTCATGGGGATCAACCTCGGCCAGAACGCCCCGGGACTGGGATTTGTCTTCGGGAACCAGAAAGATATCCGGCCCAAAGCGGTCGACCGGGGATGGATGACCCTGGATACCCTGATGAACTCTGCCTATAACCTCAAGTTCAACGAGAACCTGAGTATCTCGGGGAGCGTGGAACCATTGCGTGATTTCCGCATTGAAGTCACCATCAACAAGCAACAGGGGAATTTCCAGCAGGAGTATTTCAAAGCCGACCGGAACGGGAATTTCAGCTCCTATTCCCCGCAAATGAACGGGAGTTACACCATGTCGTACATCATCATCGGGACCTCCTTTACCAGGGAGGGGGATGAGAATGCCTCCTTGCTCTTTGAAAACCTGAAGCAATCCCGTTTGCTGATCGCCCAGCGTTATGCCGAGCAGAACCCCTGGTCAACGGGAGTGGATTCAACCGGCTTCCCGGTAGGGTACGGGGCCAACGACCAGGAGGTGCTGGGGGTGGCCTTCCTGGCTGCTTACAAAGGCCAGGATCCGGCAAAGATCGGCCTCTCGGTCTTCCCCAAGATTCCGTTGCCCAACTGGAGAATCACCTATGACGGATTCTCCAAGATGAAATTCTTCCGGAAATTCCTTCGGAACCTCACACTCACCCACGCCTATGTCTCCACCTATTCGGTGGGGGGGTATGTCTCCAATATCCAGTATGAAGAACGAGACGGATTCCCTTATGCGGTCAACTCCGCCGGGAATTTCATTCCGGAACGGGAGGTCAATTTCATCACCATCACCGAACAGTTCAGCCCCCTGATCCGGTTCGACATGGGATGGATCAACAGCTTAATCACCACCTTCGAGATCCGCAAATCCCGGAACCTGAGCTTCAGCTTTGCCAACAACCAGCTCACCGAGATCAAAAGCACAGAGTACATCGCAGGGATTGGCTACCGCTTCAAGAATATCCGGCTCAACTTCTCCGGACTCTTTGGCAAAGGAAGAAAATCGCGTACCACAAGCGACCTGAATGTGAAATTAGACTTCGCCCTTCGCCAGAACAAGACCGTCCTCCGGCGGGTGGATGAGGATATCAACCAGATCTCCAGCGGACAACAGCGGTTGGCGATCAACTTTTCGGCCGATTACAACCTGAGCGCCCGTTTCAATATCCGGTTCTATTTTGATAAGGATATCATGACACCTTATGTATCAAACCAATACCGCACTTCAAATACACAGGGAGGGATCGCTTTTCGGTTTACCCTTTCGCAGTAATGAAAAAAAACGTATTTTTACCCAAAATATTTAATCGGAAAACTTATGAATATTCCTGACAACCTGAAGTTCACAAAAGACCATGAATGGCTGAAGATCGACGGAGAATATGCCTTTATCGGCATCACCGATTATGCACAGCATGAACTTGGAGATATCGTTTTCATTGAGGTTGAAACGGTGGGGGAGACCCTTGGCAAAGGAGAGGCTTTCGGCACGATTGAAGCCGTAAAGACAGTGTCAGATATGTTTATGCCCGTTGGCGGGGAGGTGCTTGAATACAATGAGGACCTTTCATCCAAACCGGAGATCATCAACAGCGATCCGTACGATCAGGGATGGGTAGTTCGTATCAAAGTGTCTGATCCTGCAGAAGTGGATGAACTTCTCACTCCCGGCCAGTACAAGGAACTTATTCAGGCATAACATTTTTTGACCCAAACCGCATGCTCTTGTTCCTGCAAAATACCCGGTGGGCCATTTTGTGGGGAATCCTGATCTTTGTCCTCACAGGACTTCCCGGTTCTGTTTTACCGAAACTTCCCACTTACCTCGATCTTTTCCAACCGGATAAACTGGTTCACATCTTTGTTTTCGGGGTGTTGTCCCTCCTGCTTTTATTCAGTTTCCGGAAACCGGGAACCCCCGAATTCATACAACATCATCCCCTCCTGATCTCCTTCCTGGTCTCCCTGTTCGTCGCCGGAACCACCGAACTGCTGCAGGAATTCCTGATCCCCATGCGGACAGGATCTATCTGGGATTTCATTGCCAACATGGCGGGCTGCCTGTTGGGATGGGGGATACTAAAAATAGCGAAATAGCGAAATAGCGAAATAGCGATGCGGGATTCGAGATTTGTTATTTGTTTTTTGGAATTTTATCGCATATCCCGCATCATTCCTAATTCCTTATTCCTAATTCCTTATTCCTCCTTCCTCATTGGCCCTTTGTCCGCCTGTAATTGGAAAAAGTCGTACACCACCTTCCCTTTCACCTTTCCGATCACAGCCTGAAGATCTTCCAAACCGGCTTCCCGGATGCGTTTCACCGATTTGAATTTCCACAAGAGTTGCTGGGCCGTGGAGTAGCCGATGCCGGGGATGTCGGTCAGCACCGATTTTACGGTCCCTTTCTCCCGCCGTTTCCGGTGATGGGTGATGCCGAAGCGGTGGGCTTCATCCCGCATCTGCTGAATCAGCCGGAGGGTCTCCGATTTCTTGTCGAGATACATCGGAACCGGATCGTTGGGGTAGTAGATCTCCTCGAGTTTCTTGGCAATCCCGATCACCGTGATCCTGCCGGGGAGCTTCAGTTTTTTCAGGCTGTTCATGGCGGCGGACAACTGCCCCTTGCCGCCATCCACGATGAGAAGTTGGGGAAGGGGTTTTTCCTCCTCCAGCAACCGCTTGTAACGACGGTAAATGATCTCTTCCATGGAGGCAAAATCATTGGGGCCCTTCACAGACCTGATGTTGAAATGGCGGTACTCGCCCTTATCCGGCCTGGCGTTTTTAAAACAGACCATGGCGGCAACCGGGAAATCCCCCTGGATGTTTGAATTGTCAAAGCATTCGATATGTTCAGGTAACACCGTCATCCGAAGCTCCTTCATCGCTGTCTCCATGATCCTCCTGCTCTTGTGCTCAGGATCCACCAGCTCTTTTTGTTTCTCTTTCTCCAGTTGGAAATAGCGGACATTCCTTTCCGAAAGATCCAACAGCTTTTTCTTGTCGCCGATCTTTGGAACGGTAAAGGAGACCCCCGAGAGCGTATATCCCGGATCAAACGGTACGATGACTTCAGGAGAGAGACTTTCAAACCGTTCCCTGATCTCCGTGATGGCGATGGGCAACAACTCTTCATCCGGTTCGTCCAGTTTTTTCTGGATCTCAATGGTGTGCACCTGGATGATGGCCCCGTTCATCACTTTCATGAAGTTGACATACGCTGTGGTGACGTCGGAGGAGATCGAGAAGACATCCACGTCATTGATGGATGGATTGACCACCGTGGATTTACTCTGGTATTTCTCCAGTGCCAGGAATTTCTCCTTCACCAGATGAGCCTTCTCAAACTCCTCCCGGGCGGCGTACTCCATCATCAGCTCCTTGAGCTGACGGGCCACGACCGAGACATTTCCCTTGATGATGCTTCTGACGCTATTTACCGACTGATCATAATCCTCCGCCGGCTGCAGTCCGGCACAGGGGCCTTTGCAGTTCCCGATATGGTACTCGAGGCAAACCTTGAATTTTCCTGACCGGATGTTTTTCTCGGTGAGGTTCAGGTTGCAGTTCCTCAACGGAAAGAGTTGCCGGATCAGGTCCAGCAGGGTATGCATCAGGCGTACATTGGCGTAGGGGCCGAAATATTCGGAACCGTCGCGGATAAGATTCCGGGTGGGGAAGATCCGGGAAAAAGGCTCCTTCTTGATGCAGATCCATGGGAAGCTCTTATCGTCCTTGAGGGCGACATTGTAGCGGGGCCTGTATTTCTTGATCAGGTTGTTCTCTAACAACAGGGCATCCTGTTCCGTGCTCACCACGATGAAGCGGATATCGGCAATTTTCCTGACCAGCATCTGGACCTTCCCGCTGACGGAGTTGATTTTCGCGAAGTAGGAGCTCACCCGCTTTTTCAGGTCCTTGGCTTTCCCCACGTAGATGATCCGGTTCTTTTCATCGAAGAACTGGTAAACCCCTGGCTTGTGCGGCAGTGTTTTCACAATGCCGTCGAGGTGGGAGAAGTATGTTGAACGAGCAGAAGACATTATGATGCCAAAGGTCGGAAATGAATACGAAGATACGCTAATCTTTCTTCCCGTCAGACTGATCTGTTCATCTGTTGAACTATTATTGGATTGTTGGTTTCCGGAAACAGATTGATATAAGGAAATTAAACGGGCATAGAGAAAATTCTTGTCGTTTTGCCTGTGTGATTCCGCCAAATGCGTTTAATTTGCATTCCGAAATGGAACCATTTGCCTTTTTTATTCCCGTCATCCTGAGTTTCCTTGTCCTGATTGCACCCTCCGGAATGCGGTTTTATTATGTTCTTTTCACAACGATCGTCACCGCACTAATTACCTCCATCCCGGCGATCGGATTATTGACAGATCCTGCCGGCACCACGCTTGCCTTCACCGCAGAAGGGCCTCCGGGCAGCCTCACATTTACCATCGACCGGTTAAGCGCTTTTTTTATTCTGGTGACCAATTTCACGGTATTGACAGCGGTTATCTATTCAAAAGGATTCCTGAAACCTTACTTGTCGGTCAAAACACCGGCCCGACTCTCCCTGCACTATTTCAGTTTCGTGTGGCTCCACCTCTCTATGCTCGGTGTACTGATGCTGCGCGACGGACTTCCCTTCCTGATCGCATGGGAATTGATGGCGGTTTCTTCCTTCATGGGCATCCTGTTCGATGCAGAAAACCGTGAGACGCTGAAGATAGCGGTCAACTATCTGATTCAGATGCATATCGGATTAGTGCTCCTGATCATTGCCTTCCTGCTGGTGGAGGAGAAAGCAGGTGTATTTGGATTTAGCGGACTTACACCCTATTTTTCGGCTCACTCCAATATTTTTCTGTTTTTTCTTTTTTTTGCCGGATTCGGGATCAAAGCGGGATTTATCCCGTTGCATACCTGGCTCCCCGAAGCCCATCCTGCTGCACCTTCCCATGTTTCAGGCGTTATGTCGGGTGTGATGATCAAAATGGGAATCTATGGCATCATCCGGGTACTGTCTTCAGTGCAGAGAGACTGGATGCTCATCGGAATTATTTTGCTGATAATCTCAGTCATCTCCGGTATTATGGGAGTCATCCTGGCAATCGGCCGGCATGACCTGAAAAAACTGCTGGCCTATCACAGCATAGAAAATATCGGGATCATCGGCATGGGCATCGGGATCGGAGCGATTGGCATCAGCCTGCACAATCCCTGGATGATCTTTGCCGGATTTGCCGGAGCCCTGTTGCATGTCCTGAACCATTCCCTGTTTAAATCGTTGCTCTTTTTCTCTGCCGGATCGGTCTATCAATCTTACCATACCCGGGATATCGAAAAACTGGGAGGGGTCATCCATCCGATGCCCCGCACAACCGGACTATTTCTCATAGGGGCGCTTGCCATCAGCGGATTGCCACCCCTCAATGGATTTATCTCCGAGATCCTGATCTATATAGGGCTGATCAAAGGGCTATCGGCTGGGTCGGTTTATCAAACTATCGCGATGATGCTGGCAATCATCGGACTGGTACTGATCGGCGGATTGGCTATCTTCTGTTTTACCAAAGCCTTCGGGATTACTTTCCTCGGAAGCCCGCGGTCGGAGATCAGACATACAGTCACCGATCCGGGGTCCTCCATGCTGGGACCCCAGTACGTCATTGGAGGAATGATCCTGTTGATCGGACTGGTTCCGGTCATCTTTGTCAGCCCCCTGATACAGGTTATCACCGGCACATTTCCATCAACACCTGAGCCGGTTTCAGGAACCCTGCTGACAACCCTAACGGCCATCTCACGGATAGGATTTCTGTTTTTATTATTGGTAGCCGGACTGTTTTTCCTGCGTTATCTCCTGTTGAAAAGGAGAACGGCAGATCCTCAACCCACCTGGGGCTGTGCCAACACCATGGGTAATGAACGCCAGCAGTATACGGCTACCTCCTACGCCGCGACGCTGACGGAGCTGGTGCATCCGGTCATGCCGGAAACAATGACGTATGAACCTATCGGGGAGGAGGAGGTTTTCCCGGCTCCCCGGTCGTTCTCCCTGTATCTTTCGGATGTGTTTCAACGGATCATTCAAAAAATGACCTTCGGATCAATGTGGGTGCTGAAAAAACTGGCCCGGTTACAAACCGGAAACATTCAGCATTATATTCTGTATTCATTTGTCTTTATCCTGATCATCTTTGCCTTACTCTATTTGAAACTGCTGTAATGGGATTTCTGCTTTCCATCGTTGCTGCCCTGTTTTTTCCCGGAATCATCATCCGGCTGAAAAGCTGGTTGAGTGGACGAAGAGGTCCCGGTATGTTCCAGCCCTGGCGGAATATTCTGGTACTGTTGAACAAAGGAAGTGTGTTCAGTACCCTCTCCAGCTATGTCTTCAGGATAGCGCCCGTGATCAGCCTTGCGACCATTGTATGCTCCATGCTGCTGTTGCCGTTTCCCGGTGTCCCCTCTCCCTTCGGGTTTGATGGTGATTTCGTATTTTTTGCTTACCTGCTAGCCCTGGGAAAATTTCTGTTCATCATCGCTGCCCTCGACACCGGCAGCAGCTTTGAAGGGATGGGAGCCAGTCGCGAAGCGCTCTATTCCCTGCTGGTTGAACCGGCTTTCTTTATCCTGTTTGGCACGTTGGCCCTCCTCACCGGAGTCACATCCATGCAGGAAATTTTTGAAACCTTCCAGGTGACCGGACACAACTCGTTCATCATCGGATTTATCGGGATTTATCTGCTCATACAAATTGCCATGATCGAGAATAGCCGGATGCCGGTCGACGATCCGAAAACCCATCTTGAACTCACCATGGTTCATGAGGTGATGATCCTTGATCATAGCGGATTTGACCTGGCCCTGATGCACATCGGTACGGCATTGAAGTTCTCCATGTACGGTACGCTTGTCGCCAATTTTCTGATCCCATTGTCGTGGCCCCTGCCTGCCGGAATCGGCTTTTTCTTCGCGATACAGGCGGGGATGGCCGCTGTGATCGGACTGATGGAGTCATTCAGGGCCAGGAAAAAACTGGCCAGAAACCCGCAGTTTATTGTTACACTGAGTTCCATTGCGCTGCTTGCTTTCATTTTAGTCCTAATGATTACGTTTAACAGGATCTGACCCATGAATAGCCTGCTTGTCATCGCCTTTGCCGTCACGCTGATCTACCTCAGCATGACTGAGCGATTTCCCATCTATGCCGGATTGATCGGATTGCAGGGAGTGTTGCTGTTTGTGCTGTCGTTCATCGAACTGGATGCCATCACTCTGGGAACCCTGTTGTTTGTCGCCATTGAAACGTTGGTATTCAAGGTGATCATTGTTCCGTTCATGCTGTTCCGGATCATCCGGAAAACCGGAGAAACACGGGTGCATGATAAAGCATTGCCGGCATTTTATGCCTTACTGTTTGTCACTGCCGGACTATTGCTGAGTATCGTGATCTCCTTTTCCCTGAGTACTTCAGCCTCCACGATGATCTATTTTGTGGTGGCGTTGTTTGCCGTTTACACCGGGTTGTTTATGATCATTTCACACCGGAAAATATTTTCGCACCTTGTTGGTTTCCTTGTAATTGAAAATGCCGTACTGCTGTTGTCCATGGCTATCGGCAGCGAAATGCCGATGCTGATCAATATCGGGATCCTTCTCGATATTTTCGTGAGTGTACTGATTCTGGGAATTTTTGCCATGCGGTTGAAACAGCATACGGATGAGTTGACCATGTTGAAAGATGATTGAAAAGATGAGTAAAATAGAATGTATTCCGGCAATATGACCTTTTCAGCTGTCATAGTGACCTGTTTTTTCGGATTATCAGCTCTGATCGCCCTGGTGGCCGGATGGATCCATTCAAAATCGCTTGCACGGGGATTGACCATAGGGTATACGTTGCTGCACATCGCGTTTACTGTCTTTGGCTGGCTTCACCTCAATGAAACGGTTCTCGATTATTTTACCTTCGATCCGTTGGGCGTTTTACTGCTCTCAGTACTTTCCCTGCTCTCGGTAACTACTGTTTACCATGGCTTTATCTATTTAAAGGATGCGAACCCACGCGTCTACGCCATTTATCATGCCGCACTGATTGCATTGATTGCAGCCATGTCGGGAGCGTACCTGGCGAACGGTATGACCACCGTGTGGATTTTTGTTGAAGCCACTACACTCGCCGTTGCAGCCCTGATCTACCATGACCGGACATCCGTTGCGCTTGAAGCAACCTGGAAATATGTATTTGTATGTTCCATAGGCATTGCCCTGGCTTACCTGGGCATCCTGTTTCTGGGATTTGCTGTGCACGACGGACGGATGTTGCATTTGTCGTTCGACAGCATCATCGAAGTTGCCCGGATGGCCAACCCGCTTTACCTGAAGATTGCCTTTGTATTTGTCCTCGTCGGATATAGCACCAAAATGGGATTGTTCCCGATGCACACTGTGACCGTGGATGCGCATACGGTAGCTCCTCCGCCTATCAGTGCGTTCATCTCCACTACCCTGATGAATGTCGGGTTTCTGGCTATCTTCAGGATCTATGCCCTTTTCTCGGCTACCACCATCCTGCCGTTTATGAACCATGTGCTGATCCTCTCCGGCGCGTTGTCGTTGCTTGTGTCAGCGGGCTATATGCTGAAAGCGAAGCACAACAAGCGCATGCTGGCCTACTCCAGTATGGAAAATATGGGAATCGTTGCCATTGCCCTTGGGGTTGGCGGGATCGGATATTATGCTGCCATTCTGCATATTGTATTGCACTCCCTGACCAAAGCCGGCCTGTTTTACCAGATGGGGATATCCTACAAGGTGATGGGGACTTACAACCTGGATCAATCCGGCAATTACATGACGCTCTATCCGGCCGGAGCAACCGCCCTGCTGCTCGGATTTCTCTGCATTACGGCCATCCCGCCATCCGGGATGTTCCTATCCGAACTGTACCTGATGAAAGCGATGGTCCATTCCGGAAATTGGATCCTGCTGACCTTTACGGCGCTTATTCTGTGTTTTGTGATTTACGCCTTGCTTATCAGGGTACTGCATATCGTATACTCAAAACCCCGTGAAAAACCTATGCACGAACCGCAGCCGGTAAACCCCTGGCAAACCCTTACCCAGTATATCCTGTTTGGTATGGTGATATTCATCTGTTTTGTCCAGCCGGCCCCGTTCAGAGAAATCCTTGAGTCGATCATCCAAACGTTGCCAAAATAATGAACAGCAGCCGGTACATAGAGATGAATACAAATCCGGGATCGGTGAAACTGGCCGACATCCCGGTACTGGAATATCCGGCGTTTCTGGACTTTCTCGACCTCCTGATGGGAGAGGAGGGAACGCACTGCATAGCTTATTTTGTGCTCCCGCAGCCCGCTTCCTTCCGGTTCATCTGCTGCATGGGAGCCGACGAAAATCATGCGCTGGTGCTCTTCGCGCATGAACAACCCCGCGATCCGCTGCCATCGATCCCTTCCATCACCGCCCGGCATGATCAGTTCCATGGATTTGAACGGGAGATCCATGAAACAACCGGGATCGGCTTCCTCGGGCATCCGTGGCTGAAACCGATCAGGTATCCCTATAACCGGGCTGACCAGGCTTCCAGTATGTCCACCTATCCTTTTTACCGGATTGAAGGAGAACAACTGCATGAAGTGGGCGTCGGACCTATCCACGCGGGCATCATTGAGCCAGGGTATTTCCGGTTCATCTGTCAGGGCGAAAAAGTGCTCCATCTGGAGATCCTGAATGGGTACCAGCATCGGGGAGTGGAACAAGCGTTTGTCACAAAATCCGGGATGTTGCAGCAGTCGGTACTGGCTGAATCCATTGCCGGCGATACGGCCATGGGGCATGCCCTGACCTATGCAGGGGTGGTGGAAGCATTGTCGGGCGCAACGATATCTAACCAATTGGCTGCTGAACGGGTCATTGCCCTGGAGTTAGAACGGATAGGCATCCACATCGGGGATACGGCAGCCCTGAGTACGGATATCGCTTACCAGTTCGGACAGGTCGTGAATGAGGCGTTGCGAACCATTGTCATCAATACCACCCAATTGTGGTGTGGAAATCGCTTTGGCAAAGGGTTGATCCGTCCGGGTGGCACCCATTATCCCCTAAGTGTACCGGTCACTGCTGCCATCCTGGAAAATCTCCACGACGTGGAGGAGCGGTACAATCAGATCACCGACCGGATTTTTTCATTACCCAGCGTGCTCAGCCGGTTCGAAGGAACCGGCCGGGTTACGCCTAAGCAAGCCACCCTGATCGGGGCGGTTGGCATGGCAGCCCGGAGCAGCGGGGTATACCGCGACATCCGCTGGTCTCATCCGTTTGCAGCTTACACATTCCATAGCTATCGACCCGTGATAATGCAAAAGGGCGATGTATGGTCAAGGGCTATGCTGCGCAAGAAGGAAGTGGAAATCTCCATTGGCATCATTCGTACATTGCTGAAAAAGATGCAGGAGGAAGAATCCGGTTCGACAAAAATACCGGAGCAATGCAACCCTGATTACAGGATGGAGTTTGCTCCTGACATGCTGGCTGTTTCCCTGGTTGAGGGGTGGAGGGGAGAGATCTGCCACATTGGAGTTACGGATAAAACGGGCAGGATCAGCGCTTACAAAGTTAAAGATCCGTCGTTTCACAACTGGATGGCTCTGGCTCTTGCCGTGAGAAACCAGGAGATCTCCGATTTTCCCTTGTGTAACAAAAGCTATAACCTTTCCTATTGCGGGACCGATTTATAACGCTAAAGAGATAGAACCGATGGCCCTGAAAGAGATCAAAATATTACGCCGGCACGGGAAACAATTTGTTCCCGATCTCCGGAAGGCAGTTCTCCCTGCCATCTTCCGAGGTCGTCCTGTGATCAGGGAGGATATCACGTCCGGAGAGATCCACACGTTGACAACCCTTTGTCCGGTTGGCGCTATCGGTCTTGAAACACAGGATATTCATCCGTGCCGTCCAAGCTGTTTCATCGACCTTGGCCGGTGTGTATTTTGCCGGGAATGTGCGTTCGCAGTTCCGGGAAAGATCCGTTTTACCCATGATCATAAAATTGCCACCAACGACCGGGCAAGCCTGATCGTGCGCCAGGGAGTGGACCAACCGATTGCGGTCAAACCCATGCTGATCCGGAAGGAGATCCGGTCGCTGTTCAGACAGGCTCTCAAACTCAGGCAGATCTCTGCAGCAGGAGACAATTCGGCCGAGATGGAACTCAATGCTGCGGGAAATGTAAACTTCGACATGGGGCGTTATGGAATTGAATTTGTGGCTTCGCCGCGCCATGCCGACGGTATTGTGATCACCGGACCTGTTTCGCTGAACATGGCTGAAGCGGTTCAGATGTGCTTCGATGCCATACCGCAGCCCCGGCTGATCATTCTCGTCGGATCCGATGCCATCGGCGGAGGCATCTTTGCCGGTAGTCCGGCCTTACAGCGGGATTTTCTGCAGAAACACCCCATCGATCTCTATGTTCCGGGAAACCCTCCCCATCCGCTAACCTTCATCAACGGCATACTTGATCTGATCCGCAGCTAAGCAGGATAACTATTTTTTCGTCTAATCCCGTCGTAGTTCCCTGTCTGACCTCAAAACGCCTTCCACCCCTGGGCCGTGATCTCTACCTCTTTCCCGTCGGGGGTGATCATGATTTTTCCTTCGGATGGCGGGGTCATATAACCGATCACGGAGATCCCGGCCACCTCTCTGATATTGTCAAACTCCTCCTGCTTGATGGTGAACAGCAGCTCATAATCCTCCCCGCCGCTAAGCGCGGCCACGGAAGGAATGATCTTGAACTCCATGGAGAGCTCTTTCGTTTGCTCTTCCATCGGTATCTTCTCTTCAAAGATCCGGCACCCGGTATCCGACATCTTGCAGAGGTGCAGCACCTCGGAAGCGAGTCCGTCGGAGATGTCGATCATGGAGGTCGGTTTGACACCGATCCCCTCCAGAAGCAGCCGGATATCGGTGCGGGCTTCCGGTTTGAGGAAGCGTCCGACCTGGTAATCATATCCCCGGAGTTCAGGTTGCATCGTGGGATTGGCTTCAAACACCTTTTTTTCCCGTTCAAGCAACAGAAGCCCGATATAGGCGGATCCCAGGTCGCCGGTCACGCAGAGCAGCTCTCCCGGCCGGGCACCGCTACGGTAGACCACCTCCTCTTTTGTTGCCGTACCCAGCACCGTCACGGAGATGGCCATGCCGGTCACACTGGCGCTGGTATCCCCTCCGATCAGGTCAATCTGGTAATGGTCACAGGCCATCCGGATGCCGGCATAGAGTTCCTCCAGGGCCTCCACGGGATAGCGGCTGGAAACTGCCACCGAGACGGTGATCTGTTTGGGAATGCCGTTCATGGCCGCGATGTCGGAAGCATTGACGGAAACAGCTTTGTATCCCAGATGGCGTAACGGGGTGTAGGTCATGTCGAAATGGATTCCCTCCATTAACAGATCCGTAGAGACGAGGCAAACCATAGAGACGGGGCATGCCCCGTCTCTATGGGCATCCTCATCCACGACAATCACCGCTGCATCATCGCCAATCCCTTTGAGGGTTTCGGGATGTATAAGCGGAAGATCCCTGGTCAACCGGTCAATCAATCCGAATTCCCCTATGTCCGACACCGGCGTCAATCCGCCTGTTCGCTTGTCCGCTTGTCCGCCTGCCCGCCTGTCCGCTTGTCCGCCTGTCCGCTTGTGTTTCTCGTACATGCTTCACGTTTCGGACAAAGGTATGAATTTTCTTTCCTCCCTGTTCATGCAGGACTGAGACCGCTGTCCCCTCTTTTATTCATGCATCGCCAGCAACTCCCTATTCACGAGGGTCGACCGCCTTTTCAGGAGGGTGAGGTCGTAATTCGAAAGGATTTCGATGGTTTTGTCAAAGGCTTCAGCAGATACATGGAACCTGGGTTCCACGATCAGAAGTTTTCCTCCCGGCTTCATGGCGGATATGAGTTCCCTGAGAAAAGAAGATTGATCCGGCACTTCATGAACCATATAAAAGGCGAAGATCAGGTCATATTTCCCGGTAAGGCCGATGAAGTCAGGACGGCAGAGATGGAGTGTGATTCGGCTGGAAAGGTCTGAATCTTTGATTTTACTGGCGATTCTTTCCAGCATCCCTTGTTGCAGGTCTGCGGCTGTCACATGCCCTGTGGGGCCGGCAAGCTGAGCCATGTCAAGTGTGAAAAACCCGGGGCCGCATCCGATATCCAGCATGTGCATACCAGGGCGGATATAGGGGGAAAGGATCTTTTTTGGATTTTGCAACCACCTCCTGAACCGGCTCTCCAGACTTCCGGCCTCTTCCACCGGGAAAATCCGTTCATTCCGATTTGTTTCCATGATATTTTTTTGAAGCAAAAATGGGTCAATCCGGGAGGAGGATCAATTCCTTTCTGGTAAACAGCCGAAAAGATCCGACGGATCTGTACCTTTGCATCATGAATTTCCTCGAACTGGTAACCAAACGTCAGAGCTGCCGAGCCTATGACCCTCAGAGGCCGGTGGAGAAAGAGAAGATCGATCGCTGTATCGAAGCAGCCCGGTTAGCCCCTTCTGCCTGCAATGCTCAACCATGGAAGTTCATCGTGGTGGATCATCCCGAACTGAAAGACAAGATTGCCGTGGCCGCGGATTCAAAGCTTCTCGGATTCAACCATTTTACCAAGGATTCACCCGTGCTGGTAGTAGTGGTCAGGGAATCGGCCAACCTTACATCCAAAGTGGGGACCCTGCTGAAAGATAAACCTTATCCATTGATGGATCTCGGCATTGCTACCGAGCATTTTTGTCTTCAGGCTACCTCCGAAGGACTTGGAACCTGCATCATGGGATGGTTTGACGAAAAAAAGGTCAAAGAACTGCTGGGTATTCCCAGAGCTAAAAGAGCCGAGCTTATCATTTCAGTCGGCTACCCGGCCACCGACGGCCTGCGCCAGAAAATGCGGAAACCGGTAGAGGAAATCAGGACGTACAATCGGTATTGAGAAGCGAAGCTGCTGATGAAGGCACTTCGTGCCTGATAGAGGACCTATCGGCCATGATGGGGTTTCTTCGCAACCGATAGAGCCGTTTCGCGGCTGATATCGGACCCGAAGGGTCCTCATCGATCCCGGGATCCCATCGGCCCCGTGAATTCGGGGCCTCATCTGTGCCGCAGGCACTTCATCAGAACCGTAGGTTCTCCATCAGTGCGTTGCGCTCCATCAGTCCCGACTTGTCGGGACTCCATCATCTTTTTCTAAAAAAGGTATTCCAATACCTAAATAACATTATCTTTGCATCCGGATTGATTACTTTTGTAAAAAATTGATGATCCATGGGATCGGATACTAACAATTTTATCAACGAATATACTTCGGGCGAATACAAATACGGTTTCCATACGGAGATAGAAACGGAATATGCCCCTGTCGGATTGACCGAGGATACGATCCGGTACATTTCGGCCAGAAAGAACGAGCCGGAATTCATGCTGGAATACCGTCTTAAAGCTTATCGCCACTGGCTCACACTGAAGATGCCTACCTGGGCGCACCTGGAGATCCCCCCCATCAGTTTCCAGGATATCATCTACTATGCAGCACCCAAGAGAAAGCCGGAATTAAGCAGCCTGGATGAAGTGGATCCGGAACTCCTCGCTACATTCAATAAACTCGGAATTTCGCTCGAGGAACAGAAAAAACTGGCCGGGGTTGCCGTAGATGCCGTGGTGGACAGCGTTTCGGTAAAGACGACTTTTTCAGAAACACTCTCCAAATACGGCATCATCTTCTGTTCCTTCAGTGAAGCCGTGCAAAAATATCCCGACCTGGTGAAGCAATACATGGGCTCGGTGGCCCCTATACCGATAACTTTTTTGCCGCGCTCAACTCGGCAGTCTTCAGCGACGGGTCATTTTGTTATATCCCGAAGGATGTGCGGTGCCCGATCGAGCTCTCCACCTACTTCCGGATCAACGCAGCCAATACCGGGCAGTTTGAACGGACCCTGATCGTGGCCGATGAAGGGGCCTATGTAAGCTATATGGAAGGGTGCACCGCTCCACAACGTGATGAAAATCAGCTGCATGCCGCGGTGGTTGAGATCGTGGCACTGAAGGATGCAGAGGTGAAGTATTCGACGGTCCAGAACTGGTATCCCGGAGATAAGGAAGGTAGGGGAGGGATCTACAATTTCGTGACCAAACGGGGTATTTGCAAGGGAAGCAATGCCAAGATCTCCTGGACACAGGTGGAAACCGGTTCCGCCATCACCTGGAAATATCCGAGTTGCATTCTTTTAGGTGATCATTCCGTCGGGGAGTTTTACTCGGTGGCAGTGACCAATAACCACCAGCAGGCCGATACCGGAAGCAAGATGCTCCACCTTGGACGGAATACCCGCAGCACGATCATCTCGAAAGGGATCTCGGCCGGTAAAAGCAACAACTCCTACCGGGGACTGGTCAGGATCTCGAAAAACGCTGTGAACTCAAGGAATTACAGTCAGTGCGACTCGCTGTTGCTGGGCGATCAGTGCGGAGCGCATACCTTTCCATACATCCAGACGGAGAACAAATCTTCCATCGTGGAACATGAAGCCACCACCTCGAAAATCTCGGAAGACCAGTTGTTCTACTGCCAACAGCGGGGAATCGACACCGAAAGCGCCGTAGGGCTGATCGTCAACGGTTACGCCAAAGAGGTGCTGAAAAAACTTCCCATGGAATTTGCCGTGGAAGCACAGAAACTGCTCTCCATCAGCCTGGAGGGAAGCGTTGGTTAATTACGAATGACGAAGGAAGAAGGACGAATAACGAAGGACGAATGACGAATGCGAAAAGCCAAAAGCCAATAGCCAACAGCCAATAGCGAACAGCGATGTTACTGAAAATCACAAATCTGCACACGTCTATCAAAGGGAAGGAGATCCTGAAGGGGATTAACCTGGAGGTGAACAAAGGAGAGATCCACGCCATCATGGGCCCGAACGGCACGGGAAAATCCACCCTTGCTTCGGTCATTGCCGGGCGCGATGAATTTGAGATCACCGGGGGCGAGATCCTCTACAACGCCAAAAACCTGCTCACCCTTTCGGTCGAAGAGCGGGCCAGGGAGGGAATCTTTCTGGGATTCCAGTATCCGGTGGAGATCCCGGGTGTGAGCATGACCAACTTCATGCGCACAGCCGTCAACGAGATCCGCAAATACCGCGGTCTCGATCCGCTTTCGGCCGGTGAGTTCCTGAAGATGATGGAAGAGAAGAAAAAACTGGTGGAGATCACCTCCAACCTGACCAGCCGGAGCGTGAACGAAGGCTTCTCGGGAGGTGAGAAAAAGCGCAACGAGATCTTCCAGATGGCCATGCTCGAACCCACCCTCGCCATCCTCGATGAAACCGATTCAGGTCTCGATATCGATGCGCTGAGGGTAGTTGCCAACGGGGTGAACAAACTCCGCACCCCGGAAAATGCGTTTATCGTGATCACACACTACCAGCGCCTTCTCGAATACATCGTTCCCGATTTCGTTCATGTCCTCTTCGAAGGACGCATCGTGAAGTCGGGAGGGAAGGAGCTGGCGCTTGAACTCGAAGAGAAGGGGTATGACTGGCTAAAAACACAACGCTGATGGAATCTTCCCTCCTGGCGCCGATCACAAGGGAGCATCTGCTGGAGCTCTACCGTAAGAACCGGGAAAAGCTGGTTGCCGGGGATACACCTACCCTGATGGCCCGCCGTGAAAAGGCTATTACCTCCTTCGCCAACCTCGGTTTCCCGGGAAAAAAGACGGAGGATTGGAGAAATACCGATCTCTCAGAAAGCCTTGGAGGGGATTACCACTATCCTCTTAACCCTTCTGATGAACTAGATCTCCTGAAGGTCTTCCGGTGTGATATTCCCCACCTGGATACAGCGGTGATCGGCCAGCTGAACGGTTGGTATGTCTCAAAGGATGTCCCGCTGCTTGAGCTGGGGAACGGGATCATCATAGGCAGTCTGGTGGAAGCGCTCAAAAAATATCCCCAACTGGTGGAACCTCATCTTGGACGCTATTCCAATGTGGAATCCAATGCATTTGCCGCCCTCAATGCAGCCTTCGCGGTCGACGGGACCTTCATCTACATCCCCGACGGGGTGAAGAGCGAGAAAGCGGTCCAACTGGTCAATGTGATCCAGCATCCCGAGAACATCTTTATCCAGTCGAGAAACCTGGTGGTGCTTGGAAAAGAAGCCAAGCTGACGGTGGTTCATTGCGACGACTCCTACGATTACCAGCCCTCCTTCTCCAATGTGGTCACTGAGATCGCTTTGGGTGAAGGAGCTTTCCTCGACCATTACAAACTTCAGAACCTTAACAATAACTCCACCCTGGTAAGCTCCACCTGGTTCCATCTCGAGAAGGAGGCACGCCTCGAGTCGCATTACATCTCACTCAATGGAGGCCTGATCCGGAACAACACCTATGTCAGGTTTGCCGGTCCATTTGGAAATGCCAATGTTTACGGACTTTACCTAATGGACAGGAAACAGCATATCGACAATTACGTGACCGTTGATCATGCCTCTCCCGATTGTATCAGCAACGAACTGTTCAAGGGGATCCTCGACGAACATGCCACCGGCGTCTTCAACGGGCATATCCTGGTGGAACGAAACGCCCAGCGGACCAATGCCTACCAGAACAACCGCAACCTCCTCCTGACTGATACGGCTAAAATCAACTCGAAACCATTTCTGGAGATCTACAACGATGATGTCAAATGCTCTCACGGATCCACTACCGGGCAGCTGGATGAACAGGCGATGTTCTACCTGCGCCAGCGTGGCATCGGCGAGGACAATGCACGGATGCTGCTGATGTTCGCCTTCGCGGATGAGGTGGTCAGCCGGATCGCGATCGAGGCATTGCGCACACGGACAGAGGACATGGTCAAGAAACGGCTCCAGGGTGAACTCCAGATCTGCGAGCAATGCGTGCTCCACTGCAGCACACCGGAACATCCGGTTGAGTTCAAGATTGATATGAGTAAAATTTAGTGGCGACAAAGGACGAAGGATGGAAACAGGCGGACAGGCGGACAGGCGGACAGGCGGACAAGCGAAATACGAAAAGCGAATAATGAACAGCGAACAGCGAATAGCAACCTAAAACCCGAAACCCTTGTTCCCCATTAACAACATCCGCGCTGATTTTCCGATCCTCTCCACGAGGGTTTACGACAAACCGCTGGTTTACTTCGACAATGCCGCCACCACCCAAAAGCCGGTTCAGGTCCTCCGGGCCATCTCCGGATATTACGAAAAGGAAAACGCGAACATCCACCGGGGAGTTCATTATCTGAGCACGAAGGCGACGGAAGCCTATGAGGATGCTCGTTGTACGATCCGGGATTTCATTCATGCAAAAAGTTGCCGGGAGATCATTTTTACCCGGGGAACGACCGATTCCATCAATCTGGTTGCAGATACCTTTGGGAAAGAATTTCTTCATGAAGGCGATGAGGTGATCACCTCGGTGATGGAACACCACTCCAATTTTGTTCCCTGGCAGCAGACCTGCCTCCGGCGGAAAGCCACCCTGAAATTCATCCCTCTGCTTGATGACGGATCGCTCGATTTGGCCGCCTTCCGGGAGATGCTTAACGAGAAGACAAGGCTCGTGACCGTGACTCACATCTCCAATGTCCTCGGCACCATCAACCCTGTGAAGGAGATTATCAGCCTGGCTCACGGGCACAACATCCCTGTACTGGTTGACGGGGCCCAGGCAGTGGCGCACAGGCAGGTGGATGTCACGGAACTGGATGCCGATTTTTACTGCTTCAGCGGTCACAAGATGTATGCCCCAATGGGCATCGGGGTACTGTACGGGAAAGAGGAATGGCTGGACAGGCTTCCGCCCTACCAGATGGGAGGGGAGATGATCCGGGAGGTAACCTTCACCCACACCGATTTCAACGAACTCCCGTTCAAGTTCGAAGCCGGCACCCCGAATGTAGAAGGGGCCCTGGGTCTCCGTGCCGCCATCCGTTATCTCCTGGAAACGGGGATCGACCGGATCAATGCCTATGAAAATGAATTGCTGGCCTATGCCACCCAACGGTTGCTTGAAATAGAAGGGATGAAACTCTATGGGACTGCCACGCACAAAGCCAGCCTGATCTCATTTCTTCTGCATAAGATTCATCCCTATGATGCCGGGATGATCGTGGATAAGATGGGGATCGCCGTTCGTACCGGCCATCACTGTGCCATGCCGCTCATGGAATACCTGAAGATCCCCGGGACCATCCGTGCCTCCTTCGCGTTCTACAACACCAAAGAGGAGATCGACCGGCTGGCGGAAGCGGCCCGGACCGCCTCCGGTATGCTTCGCTGATATCTGTTTCACGGTTGATTTTTTCTGGCATTTTTCTATTCAGCCAAAATTTATTTATATAAATTTGATGTGATGATACAAAGGTGTCATCTTTCATCTTTCAATTAAATCCTGTTCCAATGAAAAAGATCTTCACGTTATTTTGCGGTTTGATCCTGGCTTGCCTGACGGTGTCGGGTCAAACAAACATCCGTGGTGCAACCACCGGACCAACCACTGCCCCGGGATACAATCATCCCAACCAGTACCTGGGATTACCCTCCACTCCCGTTGCTGACAATATGGAGCCCGTGATGTCGCATCCTCTCCAGGATAAAGAGGCACTGGCTAAATTGGAGCAGACAGAGAAAAAATTCGGGAAACGGCCCAACATTCTCATTTTTATCCTGGATGATGTCGGCTGGATGGATCCCGGTTTCAACGGCGGCGGTGAAGCCGTTGGCAACCCCACCCCCAACCTGGACCAGATTGCCTCGTACGGACTGATACTCACTTCCGCCTATTCCACCCCGAGTTGTACTCCGACCAGGGCGACCATCATGACCGGCCAGAACCCCCTGCATCACGGACTGCTCCGTCCCCCCATGTACGGAGAACCTGGAGGGCTTGACGGGGCGATCACCATGCCGAAGATCCTCCAGGAACTGGGATATGTCACCCAGGGAGTCGGTAAATGGCACATTGGAGAAAACGAAGCCTCCCAGCCGCAGAATGTGGGTTTTGATGACTACTACGGATTCCTGAGTGTCTCAGATATGTACACTGAATGGCGGGATCTTTATTTCAATCCGGAGATCGCTCTCAGTCCGCTCCGTTTCAAAGTCATGGAGAAATCTCCCTTCAACCATTACAATGTACACTGTACCAAAGAGAAAGGGGTGGAGAACACCTACCTGATCGACCTGAACTCGATCAAGGACCTGGATCAGGACTGGGCACGATACAGTGAAGAGTTCATCCGGAACATGAAAGAGAGCGATAAGCCATGGTTCCTGTACCATGCTACCCGGGCCTGCCACTTCGATAACTACCCCAATGACGAATATGCAGGAAAATCACCCGCCCGTACGGTCTTCAGTGATGCCATGGTGGAGATCGACGACATCTTCGGCCGCCTGATCAACGTGCTGAAAGAGACGGGACAACTGGAAAACACCATCATCTTCTTTACTTCCGACAACGGTCCTGAATCCGAAGTGCCCCCACACGGCCGCACACCCTTTCGGGGATCGAAAGGATCTTCCTGGGAAGGCGGCGTCAGGGTGCCGACGTTTGTTTACTGGCAAGGGGAGATCCCGGCCAAACGTTCCGACGGATTGTTTGATCTGGCCGACCTCTTCAACACCTGCATCGCCATTGCCGGGATGAACTCCGCCGACCTGAGCAAGCGTGTCGGAGCTGACCGCTACATCGACGGGGTGGACCAGACCTCCTTCTGGCTTGCCGGCAACAGCCAGACCAACCGCTATAGCAGGATCTATACCCTGAACGAGTATCTTTCCGGCGTCAGGATGGATGAGTTCAAAATGCATACGGTTCTGGAACTGGAGAACGCACTTTTCCCGCGCGGATACACCGGTGGATTCAGCGGATCCCTCGTGACCGAGACTGGCGGGGCCGTGATCATCAACCTCTATGAGAATCCCCAGGAAGATGTCAGCGTAGGGATCAGGCATATTCCCATTTCCGTGATGATTGGCGGAGAATTGAACAGGTACAAGGAGGTACTGAAGAAGTTCCCGCCTCAGATGAAGATCGGATTCTGATGATTCCTAGGAATCCGGCCCTTCTTCAGGTCAACATCCGTATATGGCTGAATGAGATTGGCCGGATACTGGGCCGCCATGCCTCGCTGGATGATGTTCCGGATCAGGAGATCCGGAACTGGTGCGATGCAGGCTTCCGCTGGATCTACCTGCTGAGCGTGTGGCAGACGGGAGAAGCAGCTCGCAGGATTTCGCGCACCAATCCCCATTGGAGAAGGGAATTCGACGAGACCCTTCCCGATCTGGAGGAGTCCGATATCATCGGTTCGGGGTTTGCCGTGAAGGAGTATGTTGTCTCCGATACGCTTGGCGGAACGGAAGCCATGGCCCGTTTCAGGGAACGGATCGCCGGTTACGGGATGAAGCTGATGCTCGATTTCGTTCCCAACCACATGGCTCCCGACCACCCCTGGGTGCAGGAGCATCCCGACTTTTTCATCCGGGGCACGCAGGAGGATCTTCGGCGTGCCCCGGAGAATTTCACCCGGGTCACAAGGGAACACGATGAACGGATCCTTGCCTATGGGCGTGATCCCTATTTCTCCGGCTGGCCCGATACCCTCCAGCTGAATTATGGGAATCCCCATCTCAGGGAAGCCGTGATAAAGGAACTTCTCAGGGTGTCTGAACAATGCGACGGGGTGCGGTGCGATATGGCGATGCTGCTGCTGCCTGATATTTTCCGCCGGACCTGGGGCATCGGGATGCCTCCCTTCTGGCCGGATGCCATACAACAGATCAAGACGCAGCATCCTGATTTTGTGATGATGGGTGAGGTCTACTGGGACCTGGAGTTTGAGATGCAGCAGCAGGGATTCGACTTCACTTACGACAAACGGCTTTACGACCGGCTTCGTACCCTTGAAGCCGCACCGGTGCGTGACCACCTCAAGGCGGGGATCGGATACCAGGAGAAACTGGCACGGTTCCTTGAAAACCATGATGAACAGCGAGCCGCATCGGTGTTCCCGTGGAATGTTCACCAGGCCGCAGCCATCCTGACCTTCCTGACACCCGGATTGAAATTTATCCACCAGGGAGAATGTACCGGAAAAAAGATCAAGATCTCCCCCCATCTGGGACGCGGTCCAGAGGAGAAACCGGATGCGGTCATCGATGCCTTCTATGCCAGGATCTTCACCCTGTTGAAAACGCCCCTTTTTCATCAGGGGGAATGGCAACTGCTGGAGAACAGCCCTGCCTGGGAGAATAATCCAACATGGCAGAATTTTATCTCGTTCTGGTGGTGCGACCTGGAAAGCAACATGCTGGCGGTTGTGAATTATGCCTCCTACAGGGGGCAGTGCCGCGTCAGACCGCCTCTGGAAAACATGACAGGCCGGCGATGGGGCTTCAGGGACCTCTTCCTGGATGAACTTTTTCACCGGGATGGCGATGAACTGAGTGACCTCGGCTTGTATGTGGACCTGCCGGAGTGGGGATATCACCTATTCGAATTACGAATGACGAATGACGAATGACGAATGACGAATGACGAATGACGAATGACGAATGACGAATGACGAATGACGAATGACGAATGACGAATGACGAATGACGAATGACGAATGAAATAATACAGTAATACAGTAATACGGAAATACGAGAAACGGAAAGCCAAAAGCCAACAGCCAAAAGCCAACAGCCAATAGCCAATAGCCAATAGCCAAACATTATGACGATTGAAGAAGCCGAAGCCGGGATCATTGAGGAATTCACCCTCTTTGATGACTGGATGGATAAATACAACTACCTGATTGACCTTGGGAAATCATTGCCGCCGATGGATCCGCAATACAAGACAGACCAGTACCTGATCACGGGTTGCCAGTCTAAGGTATGGCTGCACGCGGAATACCGGGATGGAAAGATGATCTATACGGCCGACAGCGACGCCATCATCACCAAAGGGATCGTGAGCCTGTTGATCCGGGTCTTTTCTGATCAGGCCCCCCGAGAGATCATCGATGCCGATCTCTCTTTCATTGACCGGATCGGCCTCCGAGAACACTTGTCACCCACTCGCTCCAACGGCCTGAACGCCATGATTAAACAAATGAAACTCTACGCGCTGGTATTTCAGCAGAAGTTTGAAGGGAAGTGACGGGGTGACGGATACGCGATGCGTGATACACGATGCGTGATGTGAGATACGGGATAGGAGATGGGGATGGGGGATGTCGGATATTAGATGTTGGAAGTTGGATATTGGGGTTTATTTGAGATTTGTCATTTGTTTTTTGTAATTTTTTCACCTTCCTCAATAACCCTTTGTCCGCTTGTCCGCCTGTCCGCTTGTCTAAGGTTCTTCCGGAATGATGATCCAGGCCAGGATATAAGCCAGCAACCCCATTCCTCCGGCGAAAAACAGCACGGCTCACGCCACGCGGATCAGTACAGGATCTATTTTCAGGTAATCGCCCAGGCCGCCGCATACACCACCCAGCACTTTGTCTTTTTTGGAGCGATACAATCGTTTGGTCTCTTCTGTCATGGTTCTTTGTTTTTTGAGCGTGAAAATACCATGAATCTCGTTCAAGGACAAAACCCGTTTCGGTAAGATGCCGGAAATCCCCGTTAAAATGGTTAATTTTGCAGAAAGACACCCTGATGGACCTGCATAAAATTGAAATGGAAAATAAAGTCATCGCCGCCCTGAAGCAGGTGTATGACCCCGAGATTCCCCTGAACATCTATGACCTCGGATTGATCTATGAGCTCACCATTGATGATCAGAATAATGTCAGGGTCCTGATGACGCTGACCACCCCCAACTGCCCGATCGCCGAAGATATCCCCGACATGGTGAGCAGTGAGATCAGACAGATTAAAGGCATCGGGAAAATAGAGGTAGAGCTTACCTTCGATCCCCCCTGGAATATGGAAAACCTGACTGACGAGGCGAAGCTCGAACTCGGTCTAATGTGATGTGTGGTGATATAGTGATATAGTGATATGGTGATATGGTGATATGGTGAAAAAAAAGATTATCGGACATCGCATAACCCGCATCGAGCATCTCCCATCCCTTTTTTTCCTGTCCGCCTGTCCGCCTGTCCGCCTGTCCGCTTTTTTATATAACTTTGTTTTCCTAAAAAATCCTGCTCATGACCCCGGCCATCGGACCGCTGCTCGCAAACGTTGATACCCCGGCTGATCTCAAGAAACTGGACATGGAGGAGCTACCTCAGTTATGTGAGGAGATCCGGACGCTGATCATCGATGTGATCTCGGTCAACCAGGGTCATCTCGGAGCCAGCCTTGGAGCGGTGGAACTGGCGGTGGCGCTCCATTACGTGTTTGATGCACCGGATGACAAGATCATCTGGGATGTGGGGCATCAGGCCTATGCCCATAAGATCCTGACCGGGAGGAAAGGCCTGTTCCATACCATCCGGATGTACAAGGGGATCAGCGGCTTTCCAAAGATGTCGGAGAGTGAATTCGACGCCTTCGGTGTGGGACACTCCTCCACCTCTATCTCTGCTGCCCTTGGGATGGGGGTGGCTGCCAGCCTGAGCGGCAACCATGACCAACACCAGGTGGCGGTGATCGGCGACGGAGCGATGACCGGCGGGATGGCGATGGAGGCGCTCAACAATGCCGGAGTTTCCAACGCAAACCTCCTGGTAATTCTTAACGACAACCAGATCGCCATCGATAAAAATGTCGGCGCCATCAAGGATTACCTGGCCGACATTGTGACCAGCCGCACCTACAACAGGATTAGGGATAAGATCTGGTTCCTGATGGGCGGCGGCACCAAATACGGAAAGAACTCCCGTGCCATCGTGAAGCAACTGGGGAATGCGGTGAAATCCTCCATCCTCACCCGGAGCAATCTGTTTGAAGCGTTCAACTTCCGTTATTTTGGCCCGGTGGATGGGAACGATGTGATCCGTTTGGTGAAACTGCTTTCCGACCTCAAGGCCATCCATGGTCCAAAATTGCTGCACCTGAGCACGGTAAAGGGAAAAGGGTTTGAACAAGCCGAGAAGGATCAGACCAGTTTTCATGCTCCCGGGGTCTTCGACAGGAATACCGGGGTCATCCGGGAGGACAAATGTCACGGCCAGGCGCCTAAATACCAGACGGTGTTCGGCCGCACCATCATCGAGCTGGCGGAGAAGAATCCCCGGATCATTGGGATCACGCCGGCCATGGCCACCGGCTCCTCGCTCAGTTTCATGATGAACAAGATGCCCGGCCGCGCCTTTGATGTCGGCATCGCCGAACAGCATGCGGTCACCTTCTCAGCCGGACTGGCTACCCAGGGATATATCCCCTTTTGCAATATCTACAGCACCTTCATGCAGCGGGCTTATGACCAGGTGATCCACGATGTGGCGATCCAGAACCTGCATGTGGTGTTTTGCCTCGACCGGGGCGGACTGGTCGGGGAAGACGGTCCAACACACCACGGGGCTTATGACCTTGCCTATTTTCGCTGCATTCCCAATTTGACCGTCGCCTCCCCGATGAACGAAGAGGAGCTGCGGAACCTGATGTTCACGGCACAACTTGAGGGGATGGGGCCCTATGCCATCCGCTATCCTCGGGGCAGAGGGGTGATGCCTGAATGGAAAACGGAATTCAGGGAGGTGAAGCCGGGAACAGGTCGGATGATCCGCCAGGGAGAGAAGGTGGCCATTCTCTCCATCGGCCCTGTCGGGAATGAAGTTGCCGGAGCATGCGACACGCTTGCAAAGGAAGGGATCTCCGTGGGACATGCAGACCTGCGGTTTCTTAAGCCCCTGGATGAATTGCTGTTGCACGACATTCTGAAAAAATACCCGAAGATCATCACCGTTGAGGATGGCGCCATCATCGGCGGACTCGGCACAGCCATCCTCGAATTTATCAGTGATCATCACTATACGGCAGAGGTGAAGCGCCTGGGAATCCCCGACCGCTTCATCGGCCAGGGATCTCCGGCAGAACTTTATCGTGAATGCGGATTCGATGAAGAGGGCATCGTCCAGACCGTAAGAGAGATCATGGCTTGATGCGCGATACGGGATACGAGATCCGGTATCAGGCATCCGGCATCCGGCATCAGTCATGCCACTATCACCACATCACCACATCACCACATCACCACATCACCACATCACCACATCACCACATCACCACATCACCACATCACCACATCACCACATCACCACATCACCATAACACCATACAACCATGAGAAACAAAGCCATCGTCACAGGCGCTTATGGCGCGATCGGCAAAGCGATCGTCACCGGGATCGCCCGATACGGGATGAAGGTCATCCTGGTGGGCCGGGATGAAACGAAGTTAAAAAAAGCCATTGACGGGGTCCACAGGATCCACCCGGATGCCGCGCTCGGTTATGCGGTGATCGATCTTTCCCGAAAATCGGAGATCCGGGAGCTGAGTGAAGCCTGGGAAGGTTCGTTGCAGGTTCTGGTGAACAATGCGGCCGGTTGTCCGAGAAGCCGCACCGAAACCCCCGAGGGGATCGAAATGCAGTGGGCAACCAACGTCCTGGGCTATTACTGGATGACCCATTACTTTGCGCCGCACATGAAGGAGCAGAAGGATGCCCGGATCGTGAATGTGGCCAGCTACTGGGCCGGAGGGCTGAACTTCAGCGACCTGGAATTCAAATCGAGATACTACAACAATGACGACGCCTACCGGCAGTCAAAGCAGGCCGACCGGATGCTGGCTGCTGGATTTGCCGGGAGGCTGAAGGAAGATGGCATTGCCGTGAACGCCTGCCATCCGGGCGACGTGATCTCAAAAGTGAGCAGCGACCTTGGTTTCAGGGGAAGCCAGACACCGGAAGAAGGGGCCGACACCCCGGTTTGGCTGGCCACCTCAGGTGAAGCGCAAGGGCTAAACGGTTTCTATTTCGAACAACGTGAAAAACGACATTGCCCTTTTATGAACGATCAAGCCGGCGTGGAGAAGCTGATGAAGGTGTGCGAAAGCTATTGACGCTTCTTAAGCCTAATAGATAACCAGTTTCTCGATAAAAAGCTTCGCCTCCCCGATGACCTTCACCAGATAGATCCCTGACCGGCATCCCGAAAGATCCACCGGGAAAGCCTCATCCTTATCCATACCCGGCCGGGTGAGCTGCCTGACGACATTTCCCCGGAGATCCATCAGTTCGATCGTTACAGCACTGTTGATAGCTTCAGATGCCTGAATATAAACGGTGTACGTTGCCGGGTTGGGGAACAGGGTGATCTCCCCGGATGTGATGGGGTGATCTTCAACCCCCACGCAATCGGAAACATAAATGTACCTCTTTTTATGCATCTGCTGGGTGTGCAGGCCATCAGAGATCGTCAGGATCACGTCGAACTGTCCGGTTTCAGGGTACTCCACCACAGGGTGCTGCTCCGTGGAGCTGGCCGGTATGCCACCGGGAAACTCCCATTGCCAGGAGGTGACATTGTCGAAGGAGTCGTCGGTGAAGTGAACCGAATGCCAACGGCAAATGTGGGTGGTGTCGGCATGGAAGTAAGGATAAGGCCCGTTGATGTTGACCTCCAGGAAGTCGAGATACCGTTTGAACAGGATCGCTTTTTCTGAAGGAGCCTCCCCGTCAACCAGCTGCCCGAACTCTTTGAAGGTCCCGATCGCTTTGTAATCCTCTCCGGCGTAAGCAAATTCAAGACATTTAGGCGATTCCCCCTGGCAGTACATCTGGGCAAATGCCCCTTCCTGGGGGATTACCTCAAAAATGGCATAGGCAGATGATCCGAGGTAATTAAAGGCCATCCCCTCTGTCATGGTCCCGTCAACGCCCTCCATATCATTGAAGTAATATGCAGTGACCCGCTCCGCGGAAAAATGGAATGGCTCCTCCAGCATTTCAGAAGTTCCGTAATACCAGGCTGAATAACTCTCCAGGTAAACGTTCCCTCCGCTGGTCAGGTAGCTGATCAGCTGATTGGTCTCATCGGTGGTGAGCAGGTGGGTGCCGGGCAACGCCGTCCCCAGGATGAAGAAAGCGGCCGGATAGCTCTTGATATTTTCCGGGATGGAGGTGTAAAGATCGTACCCAACGTTAAGGCTGTCCATCAGGTGAGTCATCAGGGAAACCGATGTGGTGTTGGCAGAGAGGTCGATCAGGGCCACCGAATGGGAGCCCAGGGTGATTGAGCAGGGATAGACGATTGTGTCATCGGGGCTGTATGAGATCTTCAACTCCATGTCAACCTGATGTCCCATCGGGGTTTCGCGTGATGACTCCACGGTATAAACAGCCTCATACACCTCTTGTTCACTCAGGGTTCCGGCAGGGATGGTGGCAGAGGAGAGGATCTCCATGTATTCATCTGCCGTGGTAAGTGTGACGGTCACCTCGTCGGCCGGAAGGCTTCCCTGGTTGGAGAGGGTGACGACCAGGTCGGTGATTTCGCCAATGTCCAGGATGGCATTCACCCCGTCCTTAATGGCTATTCCGCTAACCTGGAGGTTTACCGCCGACACGGGAAGGAAGAAGCTGTGTTCCCAGCGGCTGCTTCCTGAGGAGGCCAGGATGAGGCAGGGAAGGGAGGTTTGGTCAGAGAGTTCCGATTGCAGGACAAACGAAAAAGCGCCGGTCAGGTCAACCGACTGGCCCGCCTCTATTTGCTCGATGGTCTCTATACTGTCAGTGATCACCAGTTCCGGGCTTTCACAGGAAAAGGTGAGGGTCACCTCTTCCGTGGAGGAGGCCGAGAGGTTGGTCACCTCCAGATCAAGGGAGGCCGGTTCATCAAACTGCAGGTAACCGGAAACGCTTGTCATCTCCTGCCGGATGGTCAGCCCGGAGGAGAGCTGGAACGTTTTTTCGGTGCTGATCCCCTCCTCGTCGGTAACCCGCACGGGGAGATCGTAGAGGATACTGGTTTGGGCTCCGGAAACGGAGAGAACTCCCTCGGGTGTGAGACTGATGCTTGGGGGGATCAGAGGCGGGACCCAGGTAAAGGCGTTTCCCGATTCGGCCTCCAAATCGAAAAGGGGCTCAAGAACCGCATTGGCTTTCTCTCCCGGGGAGATCCCTCTCCAGACCACCAGTCCGGTTTCTCCCATCTCGCAGGTTCCGTAACAGAACGTGGCCTCTCCGGTTGGGAATATAGTCATCCCGAACGCCACATTGGTTTGGGCTTCCGCTCCATCCACAGAGAGCTGCCACCGGAACCTGACGGAGTCGGCGGAGGCGCTCATCCACATCCCGTCGCCATCACCTGAACGGATCACAAAATCCCAGGAGAATGCCGGTGCAAAAACCTGGGTGTAGTTAAACATATCCGACGGGCTGCAGAGATAAGGGTAGGGAAGATGTTCGTCCGTGAGATGGACCATCCCGTAGGCATTGACATACACCGTGTCATAGGACTTTCCGAAGAAGGGAAAGGCAAAGGGCAAAGCCACGGCCGCATAAGGTTTCCCTGAACTTTCAGGATGAAGTTGTTCGTCGGTGAAAGGAGTGTAAGAGGCGCCCCCTTCGAGCTTACGGTAGGTTTGATGAAGGCTCCAGGAGTAAGGGGGCGTACCGCCCTCTGCCTGGAATTCGGCTGAGTAATTCCCCGAAGAGAAGGGAGGCAGCCCGTCATTCAGGATCTCCGGTCGTTCCACCTCTACCGTGGCGGTTGTGGAAAGGAGCGTGGTGGCCTGATGGTTGATGTCCACTTCCGTTGTGGTGCAGGGGTAAAGATGGGCAGCCGGATCGTAGTGGATAAACGAGGCTTGATGCACCACTCCCTGGCCGGCGTTCAACGGGTCGCGCTCTTCAATTACCAGAAAGAACTTCGCCGGAACCCCCGGCTCGGTGTAACTCAGCAGTGGGGTCACATCCACACCGAACTCGATACGCTGTTGTTCAGGAAGGGTGTCGTAACCCTGCATAAAATAAGGGCCTCCCTGGTTAGAGAAGAGGATCGGCTGGTAGAGATGCTCGGGATAGTCGGCTTCCGGGTCGTTGCTCATCCCGGCCATGATGTTCAATTGGTTCCGGAGGTTGTACTCCAGGTCGATCTTCATGGTCAGCAGCGGAGAGTAGCCGGTGTCGGGTTCCACGATATAGACCCGGTTGTTCCATACGCCACCCTCTTCAAAGGCGGAGGCCATGGCGTGATAGAGCACGTAGAAATAGCCATGATCACTCCACCAGGTTCCGTAGGAATTGGCCAGCCTGAAGCCGCCGATCTCCCAGTCGCGGGCATCCACGATGCCGTCGCCGTTGATGTCAATGTCATTGGTATACATGCCATCCTCATTCAGGTCAAAGCGGATGGAATCATGATAACCCACGATGGTCATTCCGTGCGTGGGATAGGGCCCCCACTCCTTCATCACATATTTGCCTGCTTCCGGGGTGTTGTCAGGGAGGTAAGGCCCGTTCCCTGAAGGACTGGAAGCGGTGAAGCAGGCAATTCCACCGGTGGCTGATCCGTCAAGGTGATCATACAGATATTGTTTAAGTGTCTGGATCCCCTCGGCCGAATTGATCCGGATGGCATAGACATTCCGGATGCGGTTCTTCATCGCCCGGTGATAATTTTCGTATCCGGTGATCCATCCTTTCTCCTGATGGATGGTATCATTGCCCCAATCGGCTTCGGTCATGTGCCCCTGCTCCATCATGGCATGAAAGGTATGGAGGAAGTTGACGCCGGTATATTTTTCACCGTCGTTGTAAAAATGCCACACATAATGGGGAGGGTAGATGTTCTCGGGCATCCTGCCGTCAACGTTTCTTAACCGGTTCATCTCATAGGCAAAGGTGTAGGCGGTTCCGCAAAACTGCTGGCAGGTAAAAAAACCATGCTGGTTGAGGATCCCCGGAAACCAAGGATAGTAGGAGTTGTCGAGGGAGTCGGGCAGGGTTTGGGGAGCGGCATCCGCCGGAAGTGTGATGAGAGGGATCCGGGAAGCCATTAGGGAATCGAAGGCCCGCTGGCCGGGGAGGGAAGAGTAGAACTCCACCTGGCTGTCAGGTGCCTGTGCGTTGAGCATCATGGGAAGGATCGCCAGCCATCCTGCCACGGTAAGAAACCATCTTCTGGATAATGTTCGGATCATTTCATCGCATTTAGTCGTCCTACCAGAGTAGACCATTTTCCCTGGTGAAAAGTTGCTTTGAATTGTTAACTAAATCCGGGCCACAATTCAGCCACCGAAAATACGTTTTTTTATTTTTGCCCCCGGTTTAACTTATCTATTCGATCCCATGGTTCGTCGATTCCTTCTTCTCTTGCCGGTCGCCTTGATCTTTCTGGCCTTTCCCTCGTGCCATGAAGCGGAGACGAAGAAGGTGGCCGTCAACTGGTGGGACTCCCTTCGCCAGGTGGAACAGGATTCGGTGGTGCTGGGGCCCTTGCTGAGGGAGTTGTCCTCCTTTATCTCGACCCGAGGGATCGATACCGCCACCACCAGCTTTCTGATCGTGGACGATACCGATCAGGATCCGGTGATCCTGGCCTCATTCCATCCGAACCAACTGCTCATTCCGGCTTCGGTGCAGAAGATCCTGGTGACGGGAGCCGCCTTGGAGATCCTGGGTGACAAGGCCAAAAAAGAGGTGACCATCACCAATCTGCAAAGTAATAACCGGTTGGCTAACAAGTTGTTGAAAAAAATTGGCCAGGAGATCTACGGAAATTCTTCCTATACCGATGGCATCCGGGCGGTGCTTCAGTTCTGGGAGGGGAAAGGGGTGGATATGACCGGCGCCAGGATGGCGGATGGCAGCGGACGCCGGTATGATAACTGTCTGACAGCCCGCCAGCTGGTGGATATTCTTTACTACCAGACCACGGCGCCTACTTTCGGCGCGTTCTACAGCTCCCTTCCCCTGGCCGGGATCTCGGGAACCATGCGCCACACGCTGAACGGGACCATCGCCCAGGGAAAGATCCGGGCCAAGACCGGAACCCTTGCCAATATCAAATCACTGACAGGGTACGCATCCACCGTTTCAGGACGTAAACTCATTTTTGCTATCATTGTAAATAATTACACCTGCCGTAACGCTTCCCTGAAAAGGAAGATGGAGAAGGTTCTCGTTGAAATGGTTTCGTTGTAAGGCAAGAGAGCATGATACTACCCGGAGTTTTTGCCGTTTCGAAGATCTGGTTCAGGCGCCTCCCCGAATGGCTGATCGGAAAGCTGGGGAACAATACCTTCCTGATCCTGGTCAGCATCGTGGTCGGCATCATCTCTGCGCTGGCGGCTGTGGTGCTCAAGATCTTCGTCCGGTTCATGCACGGGGTCCCCGACTATTTCCTGAAGATCTACCACACCCCTTTCCTCTACCTTCTTTTCCCGCTGGTTGGCATCCTGCTGACGGTCCTCTTCGTGAGGATCTTTCTCAAGGGGAAGCTGGAACGAGGACTGGGCAGCATCATCTTCTCCATCTTGCGGAAATCCTCCTACGTGGACAGGAGCAAGACCTATTCCCCCATCATCACCAGCGGGATCACCGTCGGATTGGGCGGTTCGGCCGGGCTGGAGGCTCCCATCGTCGCCAGCGCTTCCGCCATCGGCGCTAACATCGCCCAGGCACTGCGATTGGGCTATAAAGAACGGACCCTGCTGCTTGCCTGCGGGGCGGCATCCGGGATTGCCGCCATTTTCAACAGCCCCATCGCGGGAGTGGTCTTTGCCGTGGAGGTCCTGCTCATCGATCTCGCCGTACCGCTGTTCATTCCCCTGCTCATCTCCACCGCCACCGCCACCATCCTCTCCAAGATCCTTTACTCCGGGCAGATCTTTCACCTGATCACCAGCGAATGGTTCGTACCCGCACTTCCCTACTATGTCCTGCTGGGCATCCTCTGCGGATTTGTCTCCGTATACATGACCCGCACCTCCCTGTACCTGGAGGGCTGGTTTGATGAGCGAAAGCAAATCTGGCTGAAGGCCGTTTTCGGCGGACTGGCCCTGAGCGTGATGATCTTTCTCTTTCCTCCGCTCTATGGGGAAGGGTACACCACAGTCACCAGCCTGCTGGATGGCCATTACACCGATATCGTGAACCAGAGCCTGCTGTTCTCCTGGGCCGAGTCTCCCTGGGTGCTGGTGGCCATCGGAGGAGTGATCATCCTGATCAAAGTGGTGGCCACCTCCTTTACACTGGGATCGGGAGGGAACGGAGGGATCTTCGCTCCCTCCCTCTTCACGGGAGCCATGGCCGGATTCACCCTCTCCTATGCCGTCAATACCTCGGGAGTGGCCAAATTGCAGGTGACCAACTTCGTGGCGGTGGGAATGGCGGGAATCATGGCAGGTGTGGTCCATGCCCCCCTCACCGCCATCTTCCTGATCGCCGAGATCACGGGAGGATATATGCTCTTCGTTCCGCTGATGATCGTGGCGGCCCTCTCCTTCTTTATCAGCCGCTACTTCGAACCCTACTCCATCTATACGAAAAACCTTACCAGTAAAGGATACCTGATGGCCGACGGCAAGGATAAAAACATCCTCAACCAGCTCCGGCTCGACGATATGATCGAGTGCGATTTTGTGACGCTCAAACCCGGAGACCCCCTGGGCACCCTCATCGATGCCTTCACAAAAAGCAAACGGAACATCTTCCCGGTGGTGGGCGACAACAACAGGTTCATCGGGATCGTTCATCTGGATGATGTGAAGAAGCTGATGTTCCAAACCGAACTCTACAACCAGGTCACGATCTTTGAGATCACCAACAAGGAGATCATGACCCTCGATGTGAGCGAGGATGTGGCTTCGGCACTGATGAAATTCGAGAACTCAGACCTTTGGAACATCCCGGTGGTGGACAAAGGCAACTACGTAGGCTTCATCTCCCGCTCCAACATGCTCTCCTACTACCGGAAGATCCTGAAGAAGAGCGCGACGCTCTTCTAAGGACGGAAACAAGCGGACAAGCGGACGAGCGGACGAGCGGACAGGCGGACAAGCGGACAGGCGGACCAGCGTGTGGTGCAGTGGCGACAGAAATTGAGAATTGAGAACGACTGGACCCCGGATGATCTCTGATCCCCGATCTGAAAAAGTGAACTTCCTGATTAGGTCAATAATAGGTTTTCCGAACACTTTCCTTCAGTATTCCTTCGGTATTCGCTTCATTTTCTTGGGCAACAAGTTGCCGATGGGCGTATGCCCACTATTTAGGGCTGAAGCCCAAGTTGTTTATTCCCTTAACCCGTCAGCTTTCATGTCCCGGAGCCGGTGTACATTGTTGGTTAGCCAACCGCGTTTATCCACCTCTTTCACATCAAACTCAGGAACATAGGGTTTCAGGTCCAGCAGAGGGGTTCCGTCGAGGATATCCACATCCCGGATGAACAGTTTCAGTTGTTCAATCCGGAGAAGCCTGACGATGGAGAGTCCGATCGGGTTGGGCCGGCATGGAGCCCGTGTGGCAAAGAGACCATGCGGTTTCGTATCCAGATAAGGGATCAGGGTCAGGGAAAATTTCGTGCACAAATGAAAGTGATAGATTAGGATGATATGGGAATACTCCCCCAGATCCTGCAGCCCCTCGGCATATTCCGGAAAAATTTCTACAAACCCTTCAACCCCCTCCCCTGCCGTTGTCTGGATTGGTGTTCCCGAAGGCTCCCTGAAAGGAGAATGAATGATGCCGATGGGTTTGAAGGTAATATCATTCATTGCTATTCGCTTTTCGCCATTCGCTTTTCGCTATTTCGCTATTTCACTATTTCACCATTTCACTATTTCCCTTGTCCGCTTGTCCGCTTGTCCGCCTGTCCGCCAGTCCGCCAGTCTACACAAACGTCTGCAAATCATATAATTTCCGGTAGACCCCGTTCAGGGAGAGAAGCTGGGCATGAGAACCCCGTTCAACCAGGCTCCCGCTCTGGAGGACGATAATCTCGTGGGCGTGCTGGATGGTAGAGAGCCGGTGGGCGATCACGATGGAGGTGCGGTTCTTCATCAGGTTCTCGAGCGCCTGCTGGACCAGCCGTTCCGATTCGGTGTCGAGGGCGGAGGTGGCTTCGTCGAGGATCAGAATGGGCGGATTTTTCAGGACGGCCCTGGCGATGCTCAGCCGCTGCCGCTGCCCTCCCGAGAGCTTGACCCCCCGGTCGCCGATGTTGGTGTAATAGCCGTCGGGCATCCTGACGATAAACTCGTGGGCATTGGCCACTTTGGCCGCTGCGATCACCTCCTCCTCCGCCACGTTCTCCATGCCGAAAGCGATGTTATTGAAAACCGTATCGTTGAACAGGATGGTCTCCTGGGAGACGATCCCCATCATCCCGCGAAGATCGTCGATCACCATGTCGCGGATCGGGATCCCGTCGATCCGGATCTCCCCTTCCGGGATGTCATAAAACCGGGGCAGGAGGTCCACCAATGTTGATTTGCCCCCTCCGGACGGACCCACCACGGCAATGGTCTTTCCCTTCTCAATCATCAGGTTGATGTGGTTCAGCACCGGTTCGGTAACATAACGGAAAGAGACGCCGGCATATTCGATCCGCTCCAGAAACTCTTTCTTGGAAATGGCATCGGTTTTTTGTTCAATCACCTCGGGCTCCCGGAGGACCTGCATGATCCGGTCCATGGAGGCAGCCCCTTTCTCGACGTTGTAATAGGCCTGGGTGATCGATTTGGCCGGAGGGATCACCTGGGAGAAGATGGTGATATAGACCAGGAAAATGGCCGCATCCAGGCTGTGCTCAGGAGAGAGCACCAGCCGGCCGCCATACCATAACAGGATCGTGAGGACAACGGCGCTCAGGAATTCGCTCAACGGGGAGGCCAGATCGCGTTTCCGGTAAAGCCGCACCATGATCCGGAAGAAGTTGCGGTTGGTCTCCTTGAAGCGGTTGTCGGCAAACTCGATCGCGCTGAAAGCCTTGATGATCCGAAGCCCGGAGATGGTCTCCTCGATCACGGCAAGCAACTCACCCATCTTCTTTTGCCCTTTGGCGGAGGTCCGTTTCAGGCTTTTTCCGATCCGGCCGATCAGGAATCCGCTGACCGGTAGCAGGATCAATACGAAGATGGTCAGCTGCGGACTGATCACAAAAAGGGTGACCACGAAAGCGATGATCTGGACGGGATCACGGAAGATCATCTCGAGCGAGCTCATGATCGAGACCTCCACCTCCTGCACGTCGGCCGTCATCCGTGAAATGATATCCCCTTTGCGCTGCTCGGTGTAGTATCCGAGCGGAAGGATCAGGATCCTTTTGTACAGGTCGTTGCGAATGTCTTTCACCACGCCGTTCCGCACGACGGCAAGGAAAAACATCGCCAGGTAACGGAACAGGTTCCGGAGAAGGAAGAGAATGATGATGGAGAGGCCAATGTAGATCAGCACCTTCTCTTCCCCCAGGTTCCGGATCAGCTGGCCGAAAAAGTGGTAGAAGTTCTCCTTCAGCGAATCCATGTTGGTCCAAACGATGGGCCCCGCCGTTTCGGGGATCTCGGCCGTCTTGAACAACATCTGGAGGATCGGGATGAAGAGGGCAAAGGAGACCAGGGAAAAGAGAACGGAAAGGATGTTGAACAATGCGTTCAGGGAGGCAAAGAGCCAGTAGCTTTTTATGTAGCGGAAGATTCTTCCCAGGCTTTTCATAAAGGCAAAGGTAGAATAATTGACGGATTACTCAGTAACATAACGTAACTTTGCACCATGGAATCTATGCGACAGCAAAAAATTGCCCGGATGATCCAGAAAGATCTCGGGACCCTGTTTCAACAGCGTGGAAAAGATCTTTTCGGAGGGGCCATGATCACGGTTACGAAGGTCTATGTCACCAAAGACCTCGCCATCGCAAAAATCTACCTGAGCCTCTTTGCCACCCATGACAAAGCCGCCCTGATGGAGACCATCCTGCACCATGCGCGGGAGCTGCGGCACCTGCTGGCACAGCGCACCAAACACCAGCTTCGCACCGTACCTGAGCTGCACTTTCTGGAGGATGATTCCCTCGATTACATTGAAAATATTGATCATCTGCTGCATGATGACAACGAAAAATGATCATTCAACCGGGCCATGTTGTACAGACGGGGCATGCCGTACAGACGGGGCATGCCCCGTCTGTACGAAATAAATGAAAAAATATATGCAATACGACCCGATCAAACGAACCCTCGGAACGGTATTCAATCAATCCCCCTGGCTGCGGATCCTCTTCTACCGCATGCTGGACCTTCTCCTGCTCCGTACCTGGCATGTGAAAAAAGCGCTCAGAAGATGGATGCGCGATACGAGATACGCGATGCGCGTTCTCGACGCCGGCTCCGGCTTTGGCCAGTATACCTTCTTCCTCTCCCGGATCCTTCCCCACGCGCAGATCGATGCCGTGGATGTGAAAGAGGAACAGATCGCAGACTGTACCCGTTTTTTCAACCGGACCGGTCGATCCAATGTCCACTTTGCCATCGCGGATCTGACCGCCTTTGCCAGGCCTGACCGGTATGAACTGATCCTCTCGGTGGATGTGATGGAGCATATCCTCGAGGATGAGATGGTATTCGGCAATTTCTTCCAATCCCTGAAGCCGGGGGGCATGCTGCTCATCTCAACCCCTTCCGATCAGGGCGGGTCCGACGTGCACGACCACGGTCAGGAGGAGTCGTTCATCGACGAGCATGTCAGGGATGGCTACAGCATTGGGGATATCCGGGAGAAGCTTAAACGGGCCGGGTTTGAACGGACCGAAGCCCGGTATACCTATGGCAAGCCAGGCCAGACGGGGTGGAGGCTCTCCATGAAATATCCGGTCAAGTTGCTGAATGCCAGCAAATTGTTTTTTATTGTGCTTCCTTTCTACTACCTGCTCACCTTTCCCGTTGCATTGGTCTGTAACTGGTTGGATTTACGTGGAAACCATACAACAGGCACGGGGCTGCTGGTACAAGCATGGAAAGAGAGATGAAGTGAGGGGGTGGGAATGAAGAATGAAGAATAAGGAATGAGGAGGGATTCACGTAGAAATCTCAAAATACAAATTTCAAATAATATCCAATATCAAATATCCAAAATCCAAAATCTCGAAGCGAAGCGAAGATCACGCCTTGGAGTGGCAAAATCCAAACTTACAAACCTTAAACCTATAACCCGAACCCCGAAACTTGAAACTATCCCTTTTCATCGCCCGCCGTTACTTCAAGTCGAAAAAGTCGCACCATGTCATCAACATCATCTCGATGGTATCGGTGGCGGGCGTGACCCTCGGCACGATGGCCCTGATCATCGTTCTCTCGGTGTTCAACGGGTTTGAGCGGCTCGTGGTCTCCCTCTTCAAATCCTTCAACCCGGATATGGTGATCACCCTGCATGAAGGAAAAACCTTTCCGGCTTCAGACATCCCGGAACAGTTGCTGCGTGAGCTTCCCGGGGTGCTTTATCTCACGGAGGTGCTCGAGGAAAATGCCCTGATGAAATACAAGGACAAGCAGACCATTGTCACCCTGAAGGGGGTGGGGGAGGAGTACCAGCGAATGACCGGGGTGGATACCATGATGGCGGAGGGACGGTTTCTTCTTCAGAGCGGGGAGAAGGACTTTGCGGTGCTTGGCTATGGTGTGGCCTATTACCTGAACGCCAACCTGAACGACTTCCTCAACCCGATCACCATTTTTGTCCCTTCCCGGGACGGGGCTCCCGGAAGCCCTCTCGAACAGGCATTCAGCCAGGAAATCATCTTTCCTACCGGTTACTTCTCCATTCAGCAGGAATTCGATGTGAAGTACGCCCTGCTGCCCATCCGGTTTGTGCGAAAGCTGCTGAACTTCTCCAACGAGATCACCTCCGTCGAGATCAAACTGACTCCGGGAACTGACCAGAAAAAGGTCCAGCGTCAACTGGAAGCTGCCGTGGGGAAGAGATTCCAGGTGAAAAACCGGTTTCAGCAGCAGGAATTTCTCTACAACATCATGAAATCGGAAAAATATGCCATCTTCCTGATCCTGACCTTCATCCTCCTTCTCGCCACCTTCAATGTGGTGGGCTCCCTTTCGATGCTGATCCTCGACAAGAAAAAAGACATCGCCATCCTCCAGAGCATGGGAGCCACGATGAAACTGATCAAGCGGATCTTCATGACCGAAGGGATGATGATCTCCTTCATCGGGGCCGTATCGGGAATGATCCTGGGCGGCGTGATCTGCTGGATCCAGCAAACCTATGGGATCATCCGCATGGGAGGGCCCGACAGCACCTTCGTCGTGAGCGCCTATCCTGTGCAGATGCAACCCCTTGACTTCCTTCTTGTCTTTGTTACGGTGATGCTGATCGGATACCTGGCGGCCTGGTATCCAGTCCATAACATCCGGAAGATCAACACGAAGCTGGTGAAACCCGACTGAGCCGTTGCCGGTTAATTAATCGTTGAAAAAGTTTGATAAACAAGGCAATTAATTGCCTGCTTTTTAATAACTTTGCATTTCCAAAACCATCACAAAAAAATCTAAAATGATCAAATCTTTCCTCACGAAGGTTGCCCTCGCTATCCTTCTTTTCAGTGTGCCTCTCCTGATGAATGCAGGGGAGGTCCGGTTGAATTCCGGGAATACCCAGCTGCATATCACCAACAACAGCTACCAGAAGCTTGTCTTCACCAATGATGTCTCCTCGATGCTGTTCAGGGATGTCCAGACAAACCTGGGGCTCTTCACCGAATTGTATATTTCCGGATACGGGGCCAGCAGCCTCATCGGAGACCCGAAACTTCCGGTCAACTGCCGGCTGATTGAAGTGCCGGTGAATGCCACCCCTGAGGTGCTGGTCACCCGGGCCGAATACGCTGATTACACCTTTGCCGAGCTCGGCATCAACTACCCGGTCATCCCGCTTCAGGCGCCCGTGAGCAAAGAGATCACCGATCCCGATGAGATCCCCTTCGTGATCAATGCGGAAAGCTATCAGAAAAATGAATTCCTCGGAGCCCCCCTGGTCACCGTCACCCCGGCCGGTACCATGCGTGCAGTCACCATGGCCAACCTAAACATTGCGCCGGTCCAGTACAATCCGGTCACCGGAACCCTCCGGATCTACCAGACCATCGAAGCCACCATCACCTTCAGCAATGGCAACGAGCAGGCCAGCATTGCCAAAAAACAGGCGCTCTTCTCCCCCTATTTTGAGAATGCCTACAACCAGCTTGCCAACTACAAGCCCCTCACCGATGAGCTGATCACTACGGCCCCGGTTACTTACCTCATTGTGTCGGACCCGATGTTTGAAGATGCCCTTCAGCCTTTCATCGATTGGAAAACACGCAAGGGATTCCAGGTGGTGGCGGCCTATACCGATGATCCCAATGTGGGGACCACCACCACTTCGATCAAAAACTACCTCCAGGATTTCTATAACAACCCGCCTACGGGATATGAACCACAGAGCTTTGTGCTGCTCGTGGGCGATGTCGCCCAGATCCCGGCCTACAGCGGAACCGCCGGAAGCCACCCTACCGACCTCTATTACTTTGAGTACACGGGCGACAAGATCCCCGAATGCTACTACGGCCGGTTTTCAGCGAACAACCTCGACCAGCTGCAACCGCAGATCGACAAGACCCTTGAATATGAGCAGTACCTCTTCCCCGATGACTCCTTCCTGGGTGAAGCGGTGATGTCGGCCGGCGCCGATGCCGCCCACCAGTCGACCTGGGGAAACGGACAGATCAACTACGGTACCGACAACTATTTCAACACCGAACACGGAATTTTATCACACACCTACCTGCAGCCTGAACCTCCGGGTGGGAACTACTCGCAATTGATCCGACAGAATGTCTCCGATGGTGTGACCTATGCCAACTACACCGCCCACTGCAGCGAGCAGGGATGGGCCGACCCCTCTTTCGTGATCTCCCATATCCCGGCGCTGCAGAACGCGCATAAATACTGCCTCATGGTAGGGAATTGCTGCCTCAGCAACCGCTTCAACACCACCTGTTTCGGTGAAGAGATACTGCGGGCCGAGGATAAGGGCGCGTTGGGTTACATCGGCGGAACCAACAGCACTTACTGGGATGAGGACTACTGGTGGGGTGTAGGGTACAAGGCGATTTCTGCCAACCCCACCTATGATGCCGACCACCTGGGGGCTTACGATGTGACCTTCCACGATCATGGCGAAGATATCGACGACTGGTTTGTGACCCAGGGTCAAATGGTTGTAGGCGGCAACATGGCTGTTCAGCAATCGAACTCAGGGATGAAAACCTATTACTGGGAGATCTACACCCTGATGGGAGATCCCTCCCTGATAGCTTACATGGGCATCCCACCAGACCTCACGGCCGACTACCAGAATCCCCTGCTCATCGGGACCACTTCACTGAACGTCACCACAGAGCCTTACGCCTACATCGGGTTGTCCAGGGACGGGAATACCTTTTTGGCCGCTGCCTGCGCCGATGATGCCGGATTGGCCACCCTCACCTTCCCCTCGCTGAGCGTCCCCGAATACCTTGGCCTGGTGATCACCAAACAGAATTTCAAGCCCCTCATCGATTCCATCCAGGTGATCCCGGCTACCGGTCCCTATCTCTACCTGACCTCCTTTGAGGTGAATGATTCCACCGGCGGGAACAACAACCATTACGCCGACTTCAGTGAAACCATCTCCCTGGATCTGAGCATCTCGAACCTGGGGGTGGAGACCGCCTACAACATCACCGCCACACTGGCTACCACCGATACCAACGTGGCGATCATCAACAACATGTTCGTCATCGATTCGGTGCCGGCCGGAACCACCATTACCGTTCCGGGAGTATTTGAAATGGCCATCAACAGCACCATTGAAGACCAGCATGTGGTGGCCGGGGAGATCCAGTTTGATGACGGAAGCGATACATGGACCTCTTCCCTGCACCTCACACTGAATGCGCCGGTATTGGCCTTTAACGGTGTGACAGTTCTGGATCCTGCCCCGGGCGGGAACGGTAACGGCATCCTCGACGCAGGTGAAAGCGCCACCCTCTCCATTGCCACCGAGAACACAGGCCACGCAGATGTGGGGAACGGCATCGCCCACCTCATTGTCCAGCCTGAGTCCACCCCCTATATCATCGTGAACAATCCGAACTACCTCGTCGGGAACCTCCCGGTCGGCACGGTCGTACAAGCCGAATTTCCCGTGATCACCAACGGGATCACCCCTTCCGGAACAGTGGTTTCACTGGACTTCTCCGAAACCTCCGGGCCGCAAAACCAATATACGGTAGAGGACGAAATCAGCCAGGTGATCGGCACAGCGCCCATCGTGATCATGACCAACGGAAATGTGACTACCTGCAACTCCATGTTCTATGATTCGGGTGATGCCGACGGAGAATACAGCAACAACGAAGATTTCACCATGACCTTCTTCCCAGCCTCAACAGGCGCCACGATGACGGCCGAATTCCTGGAATTCAGTGTGGAGCCCCAGGCCAGCTGCAACTACGACTACCTGAAGATCTACAACGGCAACAGCACCCTCGAGCCGCTGATCGGAACCTACTGCGGAACCACCTCCCCGGGAACGATCCAATCTACTGCCTACGACGGATCACTCACCTTCAAATTCCATTCGGATTATTCGGACACCTACCCCGGATGGGCAGCCCTTGTGCATTGCACCGGAGGCCCGCTCACCCTGATGGCCAATGCGTTCCCCGCTTCCGTGTGCGACGGATCCACCAGCCGCCTCTCGGTGATCCCTTCGGGCGGATCGGGCACCTACACCTATCTGTGGGAGCCTGACACCTTCCTGGATGATCCCACCAGCCAGTTCCCCCTGTGCTCTCCCGAATACGATATCACTTACACGGTGACGGTCAACGACGGATCTTCGTCGCTCACCTCCGATCCGGTAGAGGTGACCGTGCTGGCCGTTCCGGATGCCCCTGTCGCCACACTGAACGGCGATATCCTGGAATCCAGCGCGATCAACGGGAACCAGTGGTACTATAACGGAGCGCTCATTCCAGGAGCTACCGAGCCCACTTACCAGCCCACCCTCTCGGGAGCGTATTACGTGACCGTCACGGATCAGGGAACCGGATGTGAATCGGAACCCTCCAACACCATCATGTTCCTCTTCACCGGAATTGACCAGTCGTCAGCCGCCCAGTCGGTGAAGGTATACCCCAACCCCTTTACCGACCAGCTGAACATCTCCTACACATTGCCGGAGGTATCGGCCGTAAAGATCACGTTAACAGATACCTACGGACGGATGGCACGGATGATTGAGAACAACGGACGGCTCGAATCCGGAACCTACACGATGATGTTCAGTGGCGCGAATATGCTGCCCGGGATCTACTACTGCAGGATCCAGACGGATGGCTATTCGGTGGTCAGGAAAGTCATCCTTACGAGATAAGATCAACCATTCATAAAAACCAGAACCTAACCAACATGAGAAAAATTTTAGCCACCATGCTCCTGCTGGCTTTCACTATGGCCGGAATGAGCGCTAACTGGATCAACCTCAAATCGGGAACGCCGGTTCCGGCAACCATTTCGGTGACCAGCTCCACCATCGGCCAGTCCACCGTGACCTTCACCCTGGGAGGTTTCTACCTCAACCAGGTGGAGACACCTCACGGAACGGCCTTCATTCCCTCGGTGGAAGAGGGAACCCCGCTGCTGGAAGAGGGAGCGCCGGATCTTCCGAAACTGACCTCCACCCTCATCATTCCCGATCTGGCAGGGATGACCCTGAGGGTCGTCTCATCCAGCTTCACCGATTTCCCCAACATCGAGATCGCTCCCTCCAAAGGGAACCTGCTTCGCAATGTCGATCCCCAGAGCGTTCCCTACACCTATGGAGCCGCCTATTCAACCGATCAGTTTTACCCGGGCAATCTTGCCACCACCCGTGAACCTTTCATTGCCAGGGATCTTCGTGGACAAACGGTGCTGGTGATGCCCTTCCAGTACAACCCGGTGACCAAAACCCTGCGGGTCTATCACGATGTGACCATCCAACTGGCCAGGGAAAATGACAACGGCTCCAACCCGCTTGTCAGGAAAGAGAACAAGATCCGGATCGAACAGGAGTGGGCTCAGATCTATGCCGAGGAGTTCATGAATTTCGACGCGCTGACATACACCCCGGTGGAAGAGTATGGCAACATGTTGATCATCAGCTATGGAGCGTTCATGGATGCCATGCAGCCCTATGTGGATTGGAAGACATCCATCGGCTTCCCGGTTGAGATGGTGGATGTGGCAACCATCGGGACATCGGCCACTGCCATCAAGAGCTACATAGCCGACTATTACAATACCAACGGGTTGTCCTATGTTCTCCTGGTGGGAGACGGTCCCCAGATCCCGACCAATACAGGCGGCGGCCTTGGCGGACCCTCCGACAATGCCTATGGCTACATCTCCGGCAGCGACCACTACCAGGAACTTTTTGTCGGACGTTTCTCTGCCGAATCGGCTGCCCAGGTCACCACGCAGGTGACACGAAGCGTCAATTATGAGATGGATCCCCAGGATGTTTCCGACGACTGGTACACCTCGGTGATCGGCATCGGTTCAGACCAGGGCCCCGGCGATGACAATGAATATGACTACCAGCATATCAGGAATATGCAGACCGACTGTCTTGGCTACACCTACACAGTGAATTACGAGCTTTTTGACGGATCCCAGGGGGGCAACGATGCCCCGGGGAATCCTTCTCCGACCAACGTGGCTACCGATGTGAATGACGGCGCTTCTCTGATTCTTTATTGCGGTCACGGAAGCACCACCTCATGGGGAACCTCCGGTTTCAGCAACAACAATGTCAACAGCCTTACCAACACCGACAAGCTTCCCTTCATCTTTTCAGTAGCTTGCATAAACGGAGATTTTGTTAATGCTACCTGTTTTGCGGAAGCCTGGCTGCGTGCCACCGACAATGATGAACCTACAGGAGCAATAGCATTTCTTGGCTCCACGATCAACCAGAGCTGGAATCCTCCGATGGAGGGGCAGGATGAGATGGTGGATATCCTGGTGGAAAGCTACCCGGATAACATCAAACGCACCTTTGCCGGACTTGCCATCAACGGTTGTTTTAAGATGAATGATACCTACGGGACCGGTGGCAATGAAATGACAGACACCTGGACAGTATTTGGCGACCCGTCGATCTTTGTCCGCACCGACAACCCGGGGACCATGACCGTTTCACACGATCCGACACTGTTTGTCGGCTCCACCTCCCTCACGGTCAACTGTGATGTGGAAGGTGCCCGTGCCACCGCCTCCATGAACGGAGAGATCCTGGCCACCGGCCTGATCTCGGGAGGAAGTATCGATCTTACCTTCCCGGCCCTGACCAACCCGGCCGATACCGTTCGCCTGGTGGTCACCGCTTACAATTATATCCCCTACATCGCCGATCTGATGATCATAACACCCAGCGGACCTTATATCATCTATGTCAGCAATACCGTCAATGACCAGACAGGCAACAACGACCAGCTGGTGGATTACGGCGAGGATATCTATCTGGGCGTGGCCCTCAAGAACCTCGGAGTGGAAGCTACCTCCGACCTGGTGGTGGATGTGACCACTTCAAATCCTTTTGTCAACCAGACGGACAACACGGAAGATTACGGTGTGGTTGTTCCCGGTGAGACGAAGATGATCCCCGATGGCTATTTCTTCCATGTCTCAAGCAATATCTCCGATGGCACTCCCATTGAGTTTGAGATGAACAGTGTGGATGGGTCCGATTCCTGGACATCCCAGTTTTCCATCACTGCCCATGCGCCGAACCTGACCCTGTCAAGTTACCTGGTGCAGGATCCCGGAGGAAACAACAACGGACGGCTGGATCCGGGAGAGAGCGATGATCTCAATATCACCCTGATCAACTATGGCTCCGCCGAGGCCTTCAATGTGGTGGGGAACCTGATTTCCATCAGTCCCTATGTGACGGTTGCCTCCGGGCCCAATACCTTTGGCGACATGGCTTCCGGAGTGTCCAACTCCCAGCTCTACAGCGTAACCGTTGATCCTTCGGCTCCCGAGGGACAGATGGCTCCCTTCATGCTGGAGATCTCCGCCGACCGTGGGCTGGCACAGGTGGTCACCTTTAACCTGGTGATCGGCCGGACCCCGGTGCTGGTGATCGATCTCGACGGAAACCAGAACTCGGGGCCGGAACTCGTGGATGCGGCTGCCGGGCTTGGCCTGATGACAGAATACATGCCCTCCCTGCCTGCCGACATGTCGGGCTACATCTCCATCTTCGTCTGCCTTGGCATCTACCCCGATAAACACGCCCTCACCACTACTGAAGGAACCCGGATGAAAACGTTCCTGGATGGCGGAGGAAGGGCCTACATGGAGGGAGGAGATACCTGGAAATACGATCCGCAAACCTCCGTGCATCCCTATTTCCATATCCTGGGAGTTGCCGATGGCAGCGGTGACCTGGGGACACTCGAAGGGCAAAGCGGAACCTTCACCGAAGGGATGTCATTCAATTATTCCGGCGACAACAATTTCATCGACCGGATCGTAAGCGAAGGAACGGGATTCCATATCTTCAAAAACCAGAATCCACCCTACTTCAGTGCCGTTGCCTATGATGGCGGCTCCTTTAAAACAATCGGGAAGTCGTTTGAGTTCGGCGGACTGGAAGATGGCACCGTTCCTTCCACGAAGCAAAACCTGATGGTGGAGTACCTCACCTTCTTCGGGATCGATATCCCGGCGCTGGCAGCCAATTTTGCCGGCTATCCGACGACGATCAACATCAGCGAGAACGTAAATTTCTACAACTTCTCCACCGGGGGCGTAATCTCCTACGATTGGTCCTTCCCGGGAGGAACCCCTTCCACTTCTACGGAAGCCCAGCCGGTGGTCTTCTACGATACGCCGGGAACCTATGATGTGACCCTCACGGTAAGCGATGGCGTCAACAACAACACGATGACCAAAACCGATTATATCCAGGTGGAAAACATCACCGGGCTGTCCGGCTCACAAGGATCGCTGCAGTGCATGATCCTTCCCAACCCGAACAACGGAGTCTTTACCCTAAGGATGAATGTGGCTGAGGAAGACCGGGTGAACCTGAAGGTGTTCAACACCATGGGAACCATGGTTTACCGCAGGGATGCCGTCACCGTGACCAACCGGCTTGATCAGACGGTTTCCATGCCGAACATTCCCAACGGAGTCTACATCATGACAGTTCAGGGCGAAAAAGGAACCTGGACCGGAAAAATTGTGGTGAACAAGTAACGCGGATTATTCCGTCAGCTCTTTTCTCTCAACCTGGATGATCCCCAGGGAATCGGTGTTGGAGACAAAGGCCAGCACCGAAAGGTGATCGGGAACCCAGCTGTCGTTCAGGGTAAATACGTAGTTCTTGGTGTAGGTCTGGCCGGTGTCCACGTCAGTGGTCAGCTGTTCCCCGTAGGTTCCGTTGATGACCGCCCGGAGCATGTTGTTGAAGACATAGTTCTCGATATCGGGGATCGGTCCCACGGCGGTATCATTGTTCTTCTGCCACCCGATGATGCTGTCTTCCAGGATGCAGACGGTGAGGCTGTATGCCCCGGTGAGCGGGGTCAGAAATTTGGTGTCGATGGTCGTGGATAGCTGGCCGCGGAGTGTTCCCGACAATTCTGTGTGGATCGAGATGGAAGTCACCTTATCCTCCTTCACGGCGGCACTCACCGCTTCGGCCCAGGAGCCGGCGCCAATGGGGATTTTCCCGTTAAAAGGGGTCCTGTTAACCATTCCCATCGGGTTGGAGATCAACTGAAAATCGTTGAACCAGGCCACCCCTTCCGTCGTGCGGTAATCGGCTGTATAATTTCCGGTGGGATCGGGTTTTGAGAAATAGCCTGCATGAACCGCCATCACGATCACCTGGCCTTTGTAAAGTTCAACAAGGGCTTCGGCTGAGACAGCGGCAGCCGGACAATTGACACATTTCATCCCGGTGTAATCTTCCAGCAAAACGGTTCGTTTGGTCGTATCCACCGTGATCTCTTTCGCCGTCGCATACGGCGCCTCCAGCTTGTCGCAGGAGCTCACAAAAAACCCGGCAACCAAACCAACTAAAACGAATATCCTGATTCTCATACTATGCTATTTTCACTATTTCACTATTTCGCTATTTCGCCATTTCGCTATTTCGCCATTTCGCCATTTCGCCATTTCGCTACCTCGCTACCTAATTACCTATTAAAAACTACTGTTTATCGTCAGCGTAAATCCTGTCGACTCAGGCACATACCGGCAGACCCCTCCGACGCACACGATCCCTTCGCGCTGACGGCCGTAGGACAGTGCGATCCGAGTGGTGTTGTATATAAACCCGGCCGTGATGTTATAGTAATGCAACTGCATGGATGCCACCGGATTGCCATAGTTCCACTGATCGCTGACAGAGATGAACCACTTGGGCGAAATGGTTAGTTCCAGCATCCCTGCAAGCCAGTCGCCTTTGTCCTGCCCGGTCCATAATCCCTGCAGCTCTCCCCTGAGTGAATATTTCCGGGTGATGTTCCAGGTGAGGTCCACCACACCGATGTTGGCATACACCGTTCCATATTCATCCACGTGTCCCTCAATCACATCCTTGTTATAGGTCTGGTAATAATACGCAAAGATCCCTTTCCATTTCTTGCTGAATTTCTTGGTGATCTCGATGTTCACATCCTGGTAGAAAACATCTTTCCAGTCCACGGCAAAGGGAGAGGTTTTATAGCCTAGGGTCCCTGTCTGGTAGATCGCGGTGGTGTCATTCACCTGTTCCCGTTTGATGTTGTTGACCTGGGAGAAATTGATCGCGAAGGTCATGCCGTATTTCCCACCAAGCCTGGATTTCTTGGGCAGGGAGAAGATCAGCTCGGCCGCTGCACCCACCTCTCCGTTGGCCTGCGTGGCATAGGGATACATGGCAGCCAGGTAGTACGTGTGCTCTTTGGTGATCGCCGGGAGGTAATTGATATCGAGGGCGTTGTTGGTGACAGTACGGTCGGATTTGTAACTCATGTTATCGATCCATTTCGTCTTGGCTGTCAGCCCGAAGTTCTTGCGGGAATAGGAAGCCGTGATCAGCCAGCCGTCGCCGTCCTTGTAGATGTAGTGGTTCATGGCCGAGGGATCGTTGATCTTGTGGGCGTATTCCGTATACAGGTTAAAGCCGCTGAAGTTCAGGTTGATCCTTCCGCCATAGGTGGCCACATTCTCGGGAAGCGTCAGCGCGTATATCTTGGGAGGGATCACCACCTCCATCGATTTGCCTTTCTGGTAGTCGCTCACAAAACTTCCGCCGAAGCTAAGTTTGAACGGGGAGGAGGAGAGACTTGAAACGATGTCGTTGAGATAGAAGTCGGCATCAAACCCTTTGACGATTCCCCGGTTGTTGTCCTTGAAGGGAACCCAGTAGTTGCGCTGCACCCCCACCACACCGGAAAGCGTGATCCCGCTGACCGGCGTCAGCTTCACCCGGAAACCGCGCATGGAGTTGTCATAACCCAGGGTCCAGTCCTGGTAGGTGCGAAACATCATTCCGTTGCCGAACTGCTCATAGAAATTACCGGCTGTCACCTCGATCAGCTTGTTCTTGTATTTCACCCACCAATAGGGAACTCCCAATCCCTGGTACTCCTGGTCGTAGCCGAGCAGGGGTGGGAGGTAGGCTTCAAAGCGCATCCCGGCTGAGAAATTCTTGTATGAGTAATTGACTTCAGCGTATCCCTGGGCACGGAAATATTTCCCGTCGAGGGTGGAATCGGTGATCCCAAGCTGCGTGTCGGTCAGGTAATAAACGGCATCGCTCTGGAAACTTCCGCTGATCTGGCTGTTTTCAAGGAAATCCTGTCCGAATGAAAACACCGGCAGGGAAAGCAGCATTGCAACAAGCCCTTTGATGATGGCTTTATTTCTCATAAATCAACTCCGTGTTTGGTTTCAATTGGTTTACTCTTGTTCGATGGTTTCGCCGGCATTGAGCTTCCTTACCAGCTTGATCAGGTCGAGTTCGCTCCCTTCGGTAAAGGAGGTGTGTTGCCAAACGATATTTCCATTGCCGTCAATGAGGAATGTCTGTGGGATCAGTCCCACATTCATGGCACGTTTGAAGTCTCCGTTGGGATCAAGAAGAACCTCATATTCCCAGCCTTTCCCGTTGACCAGGGGTTCCACCATCCGGCTCGAGCGGGCGTCATCAATGGAAACGGCCACCAGCTTCACTCCGGTCTCTTCTACCCAGTCATCGTATTCATCCGAGATGGTGGTCATCTCCTTGATACAGGGTTTGCACCAGGTGGCCCAGAAGCTGAGAATGATCGGTTTTCCGTTATTGGTGATCTTGCTTGTATTGTATGGATTTCCCTGAAGGTCCTGGATGTCGACCGACGGGATCTTATTGTAACTCTGGGTGGTTGTTTCCTGCGCCGTTCCTGTAATGACGAACAAAGCCAGGGTCACGATAAGGAAAAAGATTTTTTTCATTGTCGGGGAGGGTTTTAAAATAAACATGCAAAAATAATGATACTTACTGTAACTTGTAGCTCAACCGGTTAGTTTAGAACTAATCCATCATGGAGATCTCCAGCAGCGTTGCCTGGGGTTTTGGCAAGAGGAAAAGATGGTCCATCGTGGCCGGCACCAGGATCACTTCTCCTTTGTGGAGCTCCTCCATCCCGTTGAGGTATTGCAGGCTGCAGGCGCCTTCGGCGCAGAGGTAGATGATAAAGGAATCCAAATAGCTCAGGTCTTTTTCGATTCCCTGGTCAAACTCCAGCAGGTTGGTGGTGAATGCCGGGCAATCCACCAGGTTGACCGTATGGTTTTTCAACCGGCTGTATGGGGTGAGGTAGGTGTCGGGCACCGAGAAGTTGATCGCTTCAAGGGCCACCTCCGTATGGAGCTCCCTCGATTTTCCCTCAGCGTCCACGCGGTCCCAGTCGTAGATCCGGTAGGTGGTGTCGGAGGTCTGCTGGATCTCGGCCAGGAGAATGCCCGGCCCCAGGGCGTGAACCCGGCCGGCCGGCATGAAGAACACATCTCCGGGATGGACCTGTTCCACGTTCAGGATCTCCTTCAGCCGTTTCTGCTGGAGGTAATCGAGGTACACTTTCTGGTTCACCGTCTGGCTGAACCCGCTGATGAGCTCCGATCCCTTGTCTGCCCCGAGGATGTACCACATCTCTGTCTTCCCGTTCCCGACTTTCCGTTTGGCCGCCAGGGCATCGTCTGGATGAACCTGGATGGAGAGCCAGTCGTTGGAGTCGATGAATTTAACGAGGATGGGAAACTGGTTGGGATACTTGTCGAAGACCCGTTCGCCCAGGAGATCATCCATGTAAACCTCCACGAGATCATTGAGCTCGTTGCCTTTCAGAAACCCGTTGGAAACCACGGTCTGGGAGCCGGGGACGCCCGACAAAACCCAGGCTTCCCCGCAGTTGGGAAGGGGAGCGAAATCAAGCCCCAGTTTGGTTCGGATCTTCTGGCCGCCCCAGACCTTCTCCTTGAAGATGGGCTTGAATTTCAAAGGGTAGAGGATGTTCATGACGGATGTGAGAGTTACTCGATTAATGACTACCTTTACGGGTGAAAACCAGACAAAGATATTGTTTTATCTTATATGACCGGCCGTCAGATCCCATACTTGAAACGTGTCGAGGAATTCCGGAGGGTATTGCACCAGTATCCGGATCCATCGGGAGGGGAAGATCGCACGGCAGCCCGGGTTCTCGATTTCTGTGCTCCATTCCGGCCTGATTCCGTGATCAGGCCCATTGGCGGATCCGGCGTGGCGCTTGTGTTTGAGGGGAAGAGGCCCGGGAAGACGCTCATGCTTCGAGCTGATCTTGACGCCTTGCCCATCGGGGAGAGGCTGAACATCCCGCACCGCTCCAGGCACAAAGGCATCGCCCATAAGTGCGGGCACGACGGCCACATGGCCATCCTCTGTGGCGTGGCTTCCATGCTTGGGGAGCAACGGCCTGAGAGGGGCCGGGTGGTGCTGTTGTTTCAGCCGGAGGAGGAGACGGGCCGGGGGGCTGCCGCCGTGCTGAAGGATCCGGCATTTCAGCAGGTCGTTCCCGACAGGGTCTTCGCTCTGCACAACCTTCCCGGTTTTCCCGCCGGATCGGTGGTCGTCAGAAACGGCCACTTTGCCTTTGCCTCCGTAGGGTTTCATATGAGGCTCACCGGGAGCTCTTCGCATGCCGCCTTCCCCGAGCAGGGACGCTCCCCGTTGCCTCTCCTGATCAACCTGCTGCAGGAGCTTCCCAAACTTCCCCGGAAGCTCGGAGGGTTGCATGCATCAACGGGGTTGACGATCATCTACAGCCGCCTGGGACAACCGGCCTACGGAACCTCTCCCGGTGAGGCCGAATTGGCGGCAACTGTCCGCTCGCCCGAAAACCGGGACCTGAAAAGGATCCGCGCCGAATTGGCCAGGATGATCAGGGAACTTGACAATCAGCAGGATCTGGATATCCGCATCCGATGGCATGAGCCTTTCCCGGCAACGGTCAATGACCCCGGGGCGGCGGAGCAGGTCCGCTCGGCAGCCCGCACACTCAAGCTGCCCCTGGTGGAACCTGATGAACCCTTCCGGTGGTCGGAAGATTTCGGGGCCTTCACGGCGAAATTCCCGGGGGCGATGTTCGGGCTGGGTGCCGGGGAGCTTCATCCTGCGCTTCATTCCCCCCAATACGACTTCCCTGACGGGGTGATCGAACCCGGCGTCAGGATATTCAGCAAGTTGATCAACGAAATAAATGGTTAATCCATGACACGGATCCAATCGCTCTGCCTCTTTTGCGGCTCCGCAGCCGGTGCCTCCCCTGTGTACCGGGATGCCGGACTGGCGCTGGCTTCCGTGATGGCCCGCAAGAAGATCAGCCTGGTGTACGGAGGGGCCAACGTGGGGCTCATGCGGGTGGTGGCGGAAGCGCTCCTGAAGGCAGGAGTCGGGGTGACCGGTGTGATGCCGAGAAATCTGGTCGACAGGGAGGTGGCCCACGATGGATTGACCCGCCTCCATATCGTTCCGGGGATCCAGGAGCGGAAGGCGCTGATGGCGGAGCTCTCCGACGCCTTTATCACGCTGCCCGGAGGCTTTGGCACCTTTGACGAACTCTTCGAGATGCTCTCGTGGAACCAGCTCAACCTGATCCGCAAACCGGTGGGGGTCCTCAATGTCAATGGCTATTTCGACCCGCTGCTGGCGCAGCTCGACCGGGCGGTGGAGGAGGGGTTTCTACGCAACGAGCACCGGGAATTGCTGGTGGCGGATCAGGATGCGGAGGCATTGATCGGCAAGATGGAACAGTTCATCCCCAGGGAGGCCGAAAAATGGATCGACCGTTTAAAAGCCGGCAAAATTTAACCCTCTTTTTTTTAACCTTTTCCCTCTTTTCCTGATTAATGGAAAGAATTTCACGCAAATTTCAGGCGTGTTATCTCTTTTTAGAACACAGATTACACAGAAAATCACGGATTACACAGAATTCACTGATATGGAGATGATTTTGCAAAGCCTGACGGATAAAATCATTCAGGTATATTATGATGTCTATTTTGAACTTGGATTTGGATTTCTGGAAAAAGTATATCAGAACGCTATGAGGATTGAACTATCTGACAAGGGCTTCGGTTGCGAATGCCAGAAGCGTATCCAGGTTTTTTATCACGGTGCTCCGGTTGGGGATTATTATGCGGACATTATTGTTGATCAAAAAGTCATTCTAGAACTGAAAGCGGCTGAAATACTTGTCAGGGAGCATGAATACCAACTTATCAACTATCTTAGAGCAACTGACATTGAGGTGGGATTACTTTTAAATTTCGGTAAAAAACCCGAAATTCGTCGAAAAATTTTCACGAACGATCGAAAGAAAAATATCAGTAAATCTGTGTAATCCGTGATTTTCTGTGTAATCTGTGTTCTAAAAAGATAATAGGCAGATGATGATTATTCTAGGAATCACCGGAACGCTTGGTGCGGGAAAAGGCACGATTGTCGACTACCTGGTGAGGGAGAAGGGCTTCGCCCACTATTCCGTCAGGGGATTTCTCCTGGAGAGGATCCGTCAGCTTGGCCTTCCCGAAAACCGCGACAGCATGTTCCACTTAGCCAATGAGCTGCGGGCCGAACACGGACCATCTTACGTGGTGGACCGGCTTTTTGAGGAGGCAGTGAGATCAGGGAAAAACAGCATCATTGAAAGCATCCGGACCACCGGAGAAATTGATTCATTGAGGAAGCGGGAAGGTTTTTACCTGCTGGCGGTGGATGCCGAACCAACGCTCCGTTACGACCGGATCCGGCTCCGTCAGTCGGAAACAGACCAGGTAAGCTATGAGACTTTTCTGCAAAATGAACAGCGGGAATCTGTCTCCGCCGATCCCGGTGTGCAGAATCTCCTGGCCTGTATCAGTCAAGCCGATGTGGTGATCCTCAACAACGGACCCGTGGGTGAATTGTACCGGAATGTGGATGATGCCCTGCGAAAACTGAACATTGAGAACAACATCGAACGAACCAAATGAAGCTGTATGAGCGAAGATTCTTTTGTGCGTCCCACCTGGGATGAATATTTCATGGAGATTGCCAACACGGTGGCCAAACGGGCCACCTGCGACCGGGGCCGCAGCGGCTGCGTGATCGTGCGCGACAAACAGATTTTGGTGACCGGCTACGTCGGGAGTCCGAGAGGGTTGCCCCATTGCGACGAGGTGGGCCATCTGATGAAACAGCTGGTGCATGAAGATGGCCGGGTATCCCAGCACTGTGTGCGGACGGTCCATGCCGAGCAGAATGCCATCTGCCAGGCGGCGCGCCTGGGCATCGCGCTCGAAGGGGGGACCCTCTACTGCCGCATGACCCCCTGCCGCACCTGCGCCATGCTCATCATCAACTGCGGCATCGTAAGGGTGGTGTGTGAAAGGAAGTACCACGACGGCGGCGATTCGGAAAAGATGTTCGCCCAGGCGGGCGTCTCCCTGGAGTTTCTCACCGACGAGGTGCAGGAGTACAAAAACCAGTAGGGGATCCCGGAACGATATATTTGTTAATTTTACCACTCTTCAGGAAATAATCTGGCATGAACCGGTTTCTCGATAAAGCATCGTTTGAACGGTTGTTCCGGGATGAGTTCAAGGGACTTGTTTTCTTTGCGGTCCAGTATGTGAAGGACTACGAGGCAGCCCGTGAGATCGTCCAGGAGGCCTTTATCGGCTTGTGGAACCAGCGCGAACGGATTGACCCGTCACGCCAGGTGAAGAGTTATCTCTCCACCACCGTCAGGAACCGGTCGCTGAATTATCTGCGCGATCACAAAAAATTCGACACCCGGCTGTTGACGCAGGAGAACCTCTATCCTCTGGCCTCTTATGAACAGCCCGACCGGCTGGTGGAGAAAGAGCTCCAGGAGAAGATCGGCCAGGCGGTGGGAGAGCTGCCTGAAAAATGCCGGGAGATCTTTTTGCTCAGCCGCGAAGAGTACCTGAAATACCAGGAGATCGCCGACCGGCTGCAGATCTCGGTCAAGACCGTCGAGACCCAGATGTCAAAAGCGCTGCAGCATCTACGCTCGAGACTCCGGGAATACCTTGTTATTCTCCTGCTGGTTTGGCTGATACCTCCACGCCAAGGCGTGGTCTCCGCTTCGCTCCGAGATGCCGGATGGGGGATGGGGGATGTCAGACGGGAGATGAGAGATATGCGATGCGCGATACACCACGGCACCACGGCACCACGGCACCACATCACCATACCACCATATCACCATATCACCATACCACTATCAGGGTCTCCCGCCACTTTAGTGTAATATTCACGAATAGATGAATACAAACGAAACATATTACCCCGATCTGATCACCCGGTACCTCTCCGGAGAATCCTCCCCTGAGGAGATCCGCGAGCTTTCGGACTGGATCCAGGCCGACCCCCTGAACGCTGCGCAGTTTGATGAGTACCGCAAGACATGGCTGAGACTGGTCGCCAACCAGGTGGATCAGCAGGTGAACCTCGACGACGAGTGGGGAATACTGGCATCCGAGCTCAGGTTCCCGGAATCTCATATTTCAAATCCCAAATCTCAAATCTCAAATCCCAAATCTAAAACCCAAGATCCAACATCCAACATCCAAAATCCAACTTCTGATATCTCCCATCCCCCATCTCCCATCTTCAATCTCCCATCCGATATCCCTTATCCGGCATCCGGTCCCGAGGTCTCGGGATCTCCGCTTCGCTACGACATCCGGTATCCGGCATCCGACTCCCGCCCCCCCTGGCAGGTCTACCTGATCAGGACCTCCCTCATCGCGGCCATCATGCTGGTGCTGATGGTCCCCACCTGGATCGCTTACCGCTACTTCACGAAGACCGACCTCATCATGGTCACCGCCTCCGCGGAGATGTTGGAATCGGTGCTGCCGGATGGCTCCAGGGTGTCGCTCAATGCCTACTCCTCTCTTACCTACACGGAAAATTACGGAAAAACCAACCGGGATGTGACCCTCAGCGGCGAGGGCTATTTTGAGGTGAACCGCGATTCACTGATCCCCTTCATTATCAGCTCCGGAACCTCCAGGGTGGAGGTCCTGGGCACCTCCTTCTATGTGGATGCCCATGCCGATGCGGGGAACCTGGATGTGGTGCTGGTGGATGGCAGCGTGGCCGTCTATTTCGAGGAGGCCCGGTCCACCGGTAAAACCATCATCCCTGGAGAGAAGGCCGAGCTGAACCCGGCCAACCAGAAGATCACCATCACCCCTAATGAAGATCCCAACTTCCTGGCCTGGAAAACCCACCGCCTGATCTTTCTGGACGACCGGCTGGACAGGATCATCGCCACGCTCAACAAAGTCTATCAGTCAAACATCTCACTCGCAAGCGATCACCTGGCCTCCTGCAGGCTGACCGCCACCTTCGACCAGCAATCCCTTGAATCGGTGCTCAATGTGATTGAAGTGACCCTCGACATCCAGGCCGAGACCACCACATCCGGGATCATCCTTTATGGGAAGGGATGCGATTGATCCACCCGCATAGAAGGATCCCTCTCCTCAGGATCTCATTACGGCTGCTGGCCGTCATGCTGCCTTTTTTTCTTTTCAGTCCGGAGTCACCCGGTCAGAACCTGGATCGGAAAATCTCCCTGGATCTGAACAACAGTTCGCTTGAAGAGACCCTGGTCCGGCTGGCCGAACTGGGAAATTTTCGCTTTTCATACAATCCCGGGGCGCTTCCGCTCGACCGCCCCATCACCTACCGCTGCCGGAAAAAACCCTTCCGGCTTGTGTTCGACGAGCTGTTCGGAAGCTATGGCATCGAATGGCTGGAGGTGGAGAGCCAGATCGTGCTGAAACGAAGCCATTCCGAAGGGCAGAGCGGCAACACGGTCCGGGCCGGTCCGCTTCCCCAGCACACTGTCAGCGGATTTCTTTACGACATAAAGACGGGGGAGGCGTTGATCGGCACGCATGTCATGGTGAGGCCCCTGGGGAAAGGGACCACCACTAATGAATATGGGTTCTATTCCCTCTCCCTGCCTGAAGGAATGAATGAAATAGCCTATTCCTATATGGGATTCAGGGAGGAGGTGCGTCGGGTGAACATTCTGAAAGACACGCTGATCTCCGTGAACCTCACCGAGACCAGCCTGGGGATGCGGGAGGTGGTGATCCGCGCCCGGGATAATGAGCAGCTCCCGGCGGTGAACCAACCGGGCGATTTCAATTTCTCGGGAGCTGTGTTGGAGCGCCTTCCCGGCTTTACGGGAGAGGTGGATGTGCTGAAAGCCCTGCAGCTGCTTCCCGGGATCCGCTCGTTTGGCGATGGCTCGGCCCTCTATTATGTTCGTGGAGGGAACAACGACCAGAACCTGCTGATGATCGACGAAGCGCCGATCTACAACCCCTCGCACCTCTTCGGATTTTATTCGGTGCTGGCCCCCGGCGCCGTCAACGATATGGAGATCTACAAGGGGGATTTCCCGGCGAGGTACGGAGGAAGGGCCTCTTCCGTAATCAATATCACGGCCCGCGAAGGAAACCGCAAGCGGTTCAGCATGTCGGGCAACGTCGGTCCCTATGCCTCCTCCCTTACCCTGGAAGGGCCCATCAAAAAGGATGAGGCATCCTTCCTGATATCCGGACGGCTCTCTACGCTGAACTGGATGAACTACCTGATGGACAACACCAGCTCATTCAATCTCTATTTCTTTGACATCAATGCGAAGGTCAATGCAAAACTCTCCCGGAAAGACAGGATCTACTTCACCTTCTTCACCGGCCGGGATGAATTTAACCGCTTTACCAATTCGGTGTACCGGACCTACGGGATCAGCTGGGACAACCTGGCATCGACCTTCCGCTGGAACCATGTTTTCAACCCGAAGCTTTTCTCCAACACCACCCTCTGCTTCAGCAGCTACGATTACAATCTTTTTCTATCTTCCGACCGTAAGAACTACTGGAGATCCTCCGTAGGGAACTTCACACTGAAGAGCGATCTCACCTGGTTCCTGAATCCCTCGAATACCCTCAGGGGAGGTTTCTCCGTGAGCCGCTATCATTCCAATCCGGGAAATATCACCCGGCAACCGGGAGAGGAGGAGGAGCAGATCGAAGTCAGGGAGGTCTCCCAGTACACCTCCATGGAGTACCTGATCTACCTGGGCAACGAACAAAAGATCGGGAAGCGGCTTTCACTGAACTACGGGATCCGGCTGCCGGTGTGGCAGGATTGGGGGCCGGCTTCCGTTTATTACTTTGACGCCAACCACCAGGTGATCGATACCCTGACGGTGGAGAAGAACAGCTCCTATGCCACCTTCTTCAGCCCCGAGCCACGGGTATCGATGGGAGTGGCCCTCAACGATATCTCTTCTCTCAAAGCCAGTTACAGCCGCACCACCCAGTTCCTGCAGCTGC
>Ga0163209_1000019_pt1 | contig 62328 bp, 68 predicted proteins | sample Kivu_160m_FD_113538 | JGI IMG/M metagenome (GOLD analysis project Ga0163209, IMG submission 113538) | Freshwater microbial communities from Lake Kivu, Western Province, Rwanda to study Microbial Dark Matter (Phase II) - Kivu_160m | ecosystem: Environmental > Aquatic > Freshwater > Lake ...
ACACATTGTTAGCCATGGTGATGTAGACGATATCAGGATTTGCAGGATGTGCTTCAATGTCAGTTGGATAGCCGGTTGCCGGCAAGAAGGAGGTCATCTCGGTCCAGGTGGGATTTTCATCGTCGCAATTGTCGGAACGGAAAAACCGGTTGTCGTACCTGGAAACATAAAGAATATCGTTATTGGCGGGTGATTGTTCTAGCGCATTACTGGTATTGGCTAGACCAAAATCGGAAATCTTCGTCCATGAGATGGAATTGGCCTGGATGTTTTCACTTTTCCAGACATTGTTGTATCCCACAAACATGGTTTCGGGATCGGTATCGTGGAGGATGAACGGGGTCACCCAGGCTCCGCTCTCATCAATTCCGTAAGTTCCGTTTCCGGCAATTTTCTTCTCGTTTCCATTGTTGTATTTCCTGAAGATATCTCCGTAATAGATGGTGTGGTAGGTCCAGGCTGCATCAGTATAGTCAATGGCACATTCCATGCCATCGCCACCGCCGGTAGCCCACCATTCGGGACCGACAAAGGTATAGGTGCCGTTATCCTGGAAGCCGTTGATAACCTTGTCTTTCACCGTTTGTGCCTGACCGAGCTTGTAAATCTGTCCGATGGTCATGGTCTCGGTGTAGTCTGTCCAGGATGTGCCCCCGTTGCTGGTGTTATAGATTCCTCCGTCGTTGGCGGCATAGAGTTTCCCATCCACCGGAGAGAATTTCAGCATATGGCAGTCGGCATGCACGGCAGGAACGCTGCATCCGCCGTACCAATGGGAGTTGATTGCCCAGGTAACCCCTCCGTCTGTCGATTTCCAGACATCAACGCCACCCACATAGATCTTTTCGGCATTCAGTGGGTCCGCTTCCAGTGATAGGTCATACCAACCCTGTCCGCCCGATCCCGATCCGTCGCAGGACCAATCAAGGATATTCGGTGATGTGGAACGGGTAGTGAATGTAAGTCCGGCATCACTTGAACGATATAGACCCTTGAACCCGCTGCTGTTGTCAGACTGGACGAAATATACGTAGTTTGCATTGTCGGGTGTCACGGCAATGGTCCCGCGCTGTCCACCGGTCAAACCCGCCGTGATCAGTGTCCATGTTACTCCGTTGTCGGCAGAGCGGTAGAAGTTGGCTCCGGCAGCGCCGTAGACAATGTTGGGATCATTGGGTTTAAAATCCAGATCCTTGAAATTACCGGAAGTTGAGAGTGTCCAGTTGCTCCCCCCGTCGGTGCTTCTGTATACACCTGAATTGGTGGCAGCGATGAGGATCAGGTGGTTGGTGGGATGGATCAGGATCTCTCCTATAGTCTTATTGCCCATGCCATTGTTTGACAATGCCCAGGTCAGTCCTCCGTCGGTGCTTTTGAAAACACCCAATCCCGGAGCATCTCCGGCATCCCTGTCACCGCTTCCAATATAAATGATATTGGTATTAGTATAATCGATGGTAACGGCTGAGACACCCAACGTGGGAAGGGTGTCGGTGTGGGTCTCCCATGTAGTCCCTCCGTCGCTGGTCATCCACATGCCACCGGAAGGAGCCGCGATATACCATTTGTTCGGGTTGGTCGGGTGGAAAGCGATATTGTTGATCCGTCCAAGTCCTTCGTATCCGGCCGGACCGGGCAGAGGGATCAGGGCAGGTCCCAGGGATGACCAGTTTCCGCTGGTTGAGCGGATATTCTTAATGTAATCTGTATAAGTTTTATACGTTGCATCGGGAGATGGTTTGAACCCTTCCGGTGATACGCGGTCCTGCATCAGATATTCCCAACGTTTGAACACTTTCCAGCCGCAACCTTTCGTGATGGGGCGATCTTTCCAGTAGAGATTGAACGCTTGCTGGGTGGCATAAAAATTGGCATCCGGATCCTGCATCATGGAGACCCAGACGGGATTGTTGGATTGTGACAATACGGGCAATGCACTAATGATCAGCCCTAAAGAAAGGAGGACAAATTTTTTCATGGGTGTAAACTATGGTTTGATTCAGAATGTAAAGGTACGGTTTTTTATTCAATCCTTTCGCACTTTCCTGGTTCTGGTCACATTATAGATGCCACGGATCATCAGAAGTGTGGCGATCACCGAGATGGATAAAATGAAATATCCCAGGTTTTCTTCCGCATCGGGAATCAGGTGTCCGGCAAGGTATCCTAATGGGATTATTGTCCAAACCCATAGGAAAGCTCCTGCCAGATTGAAGAGGTTGAACCGTTTGAAGCTCATGTCGGAGGCTCCTGCCAGGAAGGGAACGAAGGTCCTGACGATCCATATGAAGCGTCCGGCGATAAGGGACATCCCACCGTATTTTTCGTAAAACTGATGCGTTTTTTCCAGGTGCCTTCTTTTGAAATACCAGGTATCTTTTTTTGAATGAAGTCTCATTCCCAGGAATTTACCAGTATAATACCCTATCAGGTTTCCTGCAAAAGCGGCAGCAGTGACAAGAAAAAGCAATACAAAAAGGTTGATATCCAGGAGTGTGGTTCCACAGAGCAGGCCGGCACTGAAGAGAAGGGCATCTCCGGCAAAGATGAATCCGAAAAAGACTCCTGTCTCAAGGAATACGATGAGCAGCAGAAGCGCAAGTCCCCCGACACGGATCAGTTGGTCGGAATGGAGGAGGAGGTCAAAGAACCCGGGATCAGCCTCCATCACCGCAGGAAGAGCTTCCCGGAAGCAAATAATCTACTGTTTCCGGATGAGACACGATAGATGTACATGCCGGATGTGTTGATCGTGCTTGGGTTGATTGAACAAGTACTGGATGTGACCGGAATGGCACTCAAGGTTTTCCCGTCAACATTGTAAAGGGTGATGGTCAGGTCGAGATCCGGGGGACATGCAGAGAAGTCGAACAGTACATCACCTGCGTCCAGGTATTTGATTCTGACAGGGAGGTGCAAGTCTTTATCCATGTCATGGATTGACGTGGTGATTTGCCAATCGTTGAATAAGACTTGCAGTGAATCGATCGGATCCAACGGGACCACGGTGCTCCAGGTTTGCGGATAGGCCATCCAGAGGTCCAGGTAGAGGCTGTCGTACGCGTCATCAGGTTGGGCGACCCGCAGGAAGGCAGAGAGTGACGAACTCTCAAAGGGCGCGGCACACCGCGTGTCGGCGCCTATCACCTTAGCTCCCTGAAGAGCCGCCATCAGACGCTCAGCCAGGGTGCCCTCGGTGCTGAGAAAGCGGCTCTGCATCGAATCAATGATCTGCTGGCCTAGCAGGATATTCCCTTGGATGGAGTATGTGTATCCGGCCGTATCGTTCTTGTAATCCAGACAGTTGACCCCCGAATAGGCGGCACTTCGGGGATCGCCACCGTTCAGGTCGACAATGCTGTACTGGCGCGTGGTTGGGTTTCCCCCTACATCGTTGTTGATCAGCCAGTCAATGATCTCCTGGGGTGACATGCCCTCCAACATCCTGGCGTGGGCGTTGGCCTGGTTTCCCTGGAGGTAAGCGGCTTGGGTGTGGATAGCTCCGATACCCGGCAGTACATCGCTGAGGATGGCAGCCCCATGCGGATAATAGGTGCTTGACCCGACGCAGGAAGCTCCGGCACTTCCCACCTCGTTGGTCGACAGGTCAATGGCAACAATGGAGAAGGTGTCCTGTGCCATTACAGATAGGCTGGTGATCATCATGGCCAGCATCACGACGGCCTGTGTCACCAACCTGTACAAGGTTCTGTTCATGTTCAGGTGGTTTCGGGATGTTTTCTGTCAAACCTCCTGACAACTTGCAGGATGATGATGGTCGACACAGCAATCAGCACCGGCCACGACAGATACCAGATAATGGAACTAGTATACATGTTAATTACGAATTACGATTTACGAATTACTAGTATGAATATACTACACACACATTTCACTATTTCACTATTTCGCTATTTCACCATATTTTAATAAGCATGGCTATCCTCTTCCATCTCCTCCTGGGTGATCTTTTTACGGTTGATCGACCACCACGAGTAAGCGATATAGGCAAGCACAAAGGGAACAAGCAACGAAACATAGCTCATGGCAACGAGGGTGTAGTGGCTCGAGGAGCTGTTCATGATGGTCAGGGAGCTTTGCAGATCACTGGTAGACGGATAGTAGGAGGTATTGTTGAACCCGGCAAGAAGGAACAGGCTGAAAACGGTCAATACCGTTCCGATCCCGGCCAACCAGATACCTTTTGTACGGCATTTAGCATAGGCGGTGAGAGGCCGGATGATCCCCATCAACACGAGCAGGACGCCCAGAATAAACAGTACCATCACCACCGGCATATGGATGAGATTATGCCAGTATTTGAACGGTTCCATGAACACCTGGCCGGTTTCGGGATTTACGGCAAATCCTTTGGCAAGCATCAGGGAGATCACATAGGCAAGGAAAAACACCAGGAATGGGATCGTATTGACCCAGAGTTGTTTGTAACTCCGTTTATGGATGGCTTCACCGTCCACCGAGTTCATGATATAGAGAATGCCCAGGATCCTGGCCAGAAAGAAAACAGCCAGCCCAAGGTCCACGTTCCGCCAGTTCAATACCGCTTCCAGTCCGCTTGCCGGCCCTTTCCAGCGTGAAATGACCGGGTTGGTGAAATTGGTCAGGTTCAGTTTGTCGACAGCAAATTCGGAACCTGTGAAAAAGGTGGATACAGCTGCCCCGATCAGGATAGTTCCCAGGGCTCCGTTGATTACCAGGAAGGCGTCAAAAGTGCCTTTCCCAAGGAAATTATTGGGTTTGGACCTGAATTCATAGGCTACTGCCTGGATGACGAAAGCAAACAGGATGATGATCCATACCCAATAGGCGCCACCAAAGCTGGTGGAGTAGAAGAGGGGAAAAGATGCAAAGAAGGCGCCACCAAAGGTGACGAGGGTGGTGAAGGTGAACTCCCATTTTCGACCCAGGGCATTCACGATCATTTTTTGCTCCAGTTCGGTCTTTCCCAGGCAAAAGATCATGGTCTGGCCACCCTGAACAAACATCAGGAATACAAGCAGACTGCCAAGCAGGGCGATAATGATCCACCAATATTGCTGTAATGAAAGTAATGACATCGTTTCAAACATGATTATTGCCCTCCGTCTTTTGGTCCGATTTTAATCTGGCGCACCATGATCATAATTTCTGCGATCAGCAGGGCCGTGAAGAGTGCGGCGAAGATCCAGAACGTTGTTTTAACTGATCCTGCTCCGATCATGGATACCGCTGCAATGGTTGGGAGCAGATCCTGGATGACCCAGGGTTGTCTTCCTACTTCTGCGACGACCCAACCAGCCTGGCTGGCAAGGTAGGCGAGCGGGATTGTCCATAAGGATATCCATAGGAGCCATCGCTGTTTCTCAAGGTTTCCCCGGTTCAGGAAGTAAAGGACAACGATGAACAGCAGGATGAAATAAAAACCCAGGGCCACCATGAGGTGAAAACTGTAAAAGGTAAGAGGGATATTTGGGATGACCGATTCAGGTTTGCTTAAATATCCGTACCCGAAATAGGGAAAATTCTCTTCAAGTTGTTTCCGTGAGATATCTGCCATAATAGTATCGCCGGCTTTGGAGGCTGTTTTGAAGTCTCTCAGTGCGGCAATAGCCAGTTTCCCTTTTTCCATCTTCTGTGCGACCGAATAGGCGCTTTCCTTTTCCTCCTCAGGGGTATCCACATACCAGGGTTTGTATCCCCCGTTAACAATGTCGTTGACTCCGGGGACAAATGCTTTTGAGTCCTTGTATCCGAGAATGGAAAGTAGTTTTGGGATCTCCACCTTCATCAGGAAGGGATCCTGTCCGTCTCCGGGTTTTACGGATGGTTCAAGAATCCCGATGGCGACGAGGCCGGCGCCATTGCTGCCGTTGTATAAACCCTCCATGGCAGCCAGTTTCATGGGTTGTTTCTGGGCAACGGTATAGGCGGATCCGTCTCCCGTAAAGGCCAGGAACAAGGAGGTGATCAGTCCGAATATGCCGGCGACAAGAATGCTCCTCTTGGCGGTCAGGACATGCCTTTTGCGCAACAGGAACCAGGCACTGATCCCGATCACGAAGATGGAGGCGATCACATAGCCGTTTGAGATGGTATGAAGAAATTTGTTGACTGCCACGGGGGAGAAAAGGACATCCCAGAAATTGATCATTTCGTTCCGGGCAGTTTCTGGATTGAACTTCATGCCAACGGGGCTTTGCATCCAGGCATTGGCTACCAGGATCCAGAGGGCCGAGAGGTTTGCCCCGATCGCAGTCAGCCAGGAGGCAGTCAGGTGAAATCCTTTGCTAACCTTATTCCAGCCAAAAAACATGACTGCAATGAAGGTCGATTCAAGGAAAAAGGCCATGATCCCTTCGATAGCCAAAGGGGCCCCAAAGATATCGCCGACAAACCAGGAGTAATTGGACCAGTTGGTGCCAAATTCAAACTCCAGGATGATGCCGGTGGCAACTCCGATGGCGAAATTGATCCCGAAGAGGAGCATCCAGAATTTAGTGATTTTTTTCCACTCAGGATTTCCTGTCCTGACGTAGATCGTCTCCATGATGGCAACGATGAACGATAAACCGAGGGTGAGGGGCACGAACAACCAGTGATAGATGGCTGTAAGCGCAAACTGCGCCCGCGCCCAGTCAACCATGCTAAGGTCAATTTGATCTAACATATAGTCGATGGATTGATGAACGAACCAAAAATAGTAATATATTTAATTAGTTACGTATAATCAATTGTTCTCTGACATAATTTCCTTTCTCGTCTTCTGACTGAAATTTGGAATTCAGAAAGTTAGGAAAAAAAATTAGCCTGATAACGATAAAAATAATGAAGAATTTGATCAGAATGATCACCCAGAGTTTGCGTCCGACGGTCATAGCCCGGAAGCCGTCGAGGTAGAAGTTCCATATTGCGTTGATCCAATTCATCCTGAGATGCGCGAAGTGTGATATGCGATGCGCGTTAAGCTACAGTTTTAATTCTATTTCCTCGTCCCTCGTCGTACGTCTCACGTCATACGTCTTACGTCTCACGTCCCTCGTTCTACCAGCTTCCGCCTGCCCCGCCGCCGCCAAAGCTGCCTCCGCCGAAACCGCCGAAACCACCGCCTCCACCAAATCCCCCTCCTCCGGAGTTGAAATCATTCCAGTGTCCCCGGTTGCCCCCCATACTGCCAAGCAGCCAGAAGGCAGTCCAGAAAGGAATGTTCTTGCCGATGGAATGTGACCGTGCCCGGCTCGACCGGATAAGAAAGAAGACCACCCCAAGGATGATCAGCGGGATCAAAAAAGTGTACGGGCTCTTTTGGGTTTTGTTTATGTAATCGTCGGCTGTGAATTCTCCGGATGCCAGTTGCATCAGGGTGGAGGTGCCCGCTTCCAGTCCCCCGTAATAATCATTTTCTTTAAAGCGGGGAACCATCTCGTAATCAACGATCCGTATCCCGATGGCATCCGGAATAGCTCCTTCAAGCCCATATCCCACGGCAATGTATGCCTGTCCCTGTTCATTCCCGTACTTTGGCTTGACCAACACCACAATTCCATTGTTTTTTCCCTTCTGTCCTACCCCCCACTGTTCTCCTATGCGGAAGGCAAAGTCGGCTTTATCGTATCCGTTCAGGGATTTCACCGTCACGACGGCAATCTGTGTCGATGTGGTATCGTTGAATTCAACCAGTTTGTGCTCAAGCGATTGAGCCTGACCGGGCGTCAGCACTCCTGCCAGATCGTTGACCAGCCTCGGGGGATCCGGCCGCGGAGGAATTTCCTGGGCGAAGCCAGATATCCCAAAGGCCAAACAGAAAAATAGTATCAGACGGCTGTTTATAAGCATATGTTTCGCTGTTCGTTTTTCGTCTTACGTCTTACGTCTCACGTCTCACGTCTCACGTCCTTCGTCCCTCGTCCCTCGTCCCTCGTCCCTCGTCCTTCACCCTTCGTTCCCAAAAGAGAGTTCATCCGGCAACTCATTGATGTCATCCTTCTTGTAGGGGAAGTGAATCCTCAGTTGATCACCGGCTTTCCTGATTCCGGATGAAAGTCCTTCCGCCAGTTTACCCTCCCTGAACATTCCGGTCATCAACTCCCTGATCTCATTCCAGAAGGTGGGGGATACCTTTTGGTTGATGCCTATGTCGCCCAGGATGGCAAATTTATGGTCATGGACCGAGATGTAAAAAAGAACCCCGTTCCGGAGTTCGGTCCGGTGCATATTCAATTGTTTGAAAATAAATGCGGCACGGTCTAGGACATCTCCGTTGCATCGGTTTTCAACATGAACGCGGATCTCCCCGGACGTATTCAGTTCAGCATCCCGGACAGCGTGCGTGATCTCCTTCTGCTGTTGATCGGTGAAAAAATACCTGGCAGCTACTGACATGGGTTGTGCCTTACTAAAACTCAACTTTTGGCGCCTGTTCCGCTCCTTCCTGGGCTTCAAAATAAGCCTTTTTCTCAAATCCGAACATGCCTGCAAAGATCGTGGCCGGAAACCTCCGGATATACGTGTTGTAAGCCTGTGCTGCTTCGTTGAATTTCATTCGTTCAACCGTGATCCGGTTTTCAGTGCCCTCCAGCTGTGCTTGCAACTCCATGAAATTCTGTGTGGCTTTCAATTCAGGATACTTTTCCACCACCACCATCAGGCGCGACAGAGCCGAACTCAGACCATCCTGGGCGGCCTGAAACTGTTGCAGGGATTCTGCATTCAGGTTTTTCGGGTCAACGGTCACTGAAGTCGCCTTGGCGCGTGCTTCGATCACATCCGTGAGGGTGGATTTTTCAAAATCAGCAACGCCTTTGACCGTGGCCACCAGGTTTGGGATCAGGTCGGCACGCCGCTGGTATACGTTTTCAACGTTTGCCCATGCCTTACCCACATTTTCATCCTGGCTTACCAGTTTATTATAAATCCCGGTTCCCCAGCCAATCAGGATCACCAGGATTGCGATCACCACAATGAGGATGATCCATCCTTTTGAGAGTTTCATATTATTCGTTTTGAGTTTTTGTCAAAGATAAGAAAAATCGTAAGACGAAGGACGAGGGACGAAGGATGAAAAAAAAATTAAAAGATTAATCTTCTAACATTAACCTTTTTAGGATTTCGCTGATTAAAGAGAAATATATTAATAAGTAAATGATAGAGATATGGGAGCATCAATTATGATTTTCAGGAGTTTGGCTGTTTATCGTCTTGCATATACAACAGCCATGGAAATCTTTAATCTTACAAAGGAATTCCCGAAAGAGGAAAAATATTCCTTAACTGATCAGATCCGCAGATCATCAAGGTCAGTTTGTTCAAATATTGCAGAAGGATGGTATAAGCGAAAATATGTTGCCATGTTTATCTGCAAATTAACAGATTCAATTTCTGAAGCAGCTGAAACACAATCGTGGCTTCAATTTTCGTTCGGTTGTAACTATCTTTCCGAAGCGCATTATCTGCGATTGCTTGAACAATATGAGCATATCATTGCTCAACTTCTAACTATGCAGAAAAAATCTGAAACCTTTTGTAAAGGCTAATTCCCTCGTCCCTCGTCTCACGTCTCACGTCTAACCTACCAAAGAGGTGCTTCTCCGGATAAACTCCGCCAGCTCTTTCCCTTTCAGCAACCCCTGGGCAAGGAGGGCAAGATCGAAAATCTGCTTGATCGTGGCGGCTTGTTTCCCTCCGTCGGGCTCTAGTAGAAGTTTCCCGATCAGCGGGTTGTTCGAATTGACCACCAGGTTGAAATGGTCAGGAAGTTCGCCCATATAACCCATTCCGCCACCCAGCATCGACATCTCCTTCATGCGACGCATAAATTCAGGCTGTGTGAGCATCATGGGGGCCTCTTTTTCGCTCAGGCTTTCGAACGAAATGGTGTACTTCTTTGAATCGATCTGTTTTTCCATCAACTCTTTCAGGGCTTTTTGCTGGTCTTCATTCAGCTTCGAAGGTTGAGCATCTTCTTTTTTGATCAACTTCTCCACCGTATCGGCATCCACCCGCGTGAAATGTGATTTTTCGAATTTTTGCTCCAGGGTGTTGATGAAATGGGGATCAATGATCCCATCGAGTTGCAGTACGTCATACCCACGCTCTTTCACGGCCTCAATATAACAGTACTGTTCTTCCATGTTGGTTGCATACAGGTAGATCAGGTTGCCCTCTTTGTCTTTCTGGGCAGGTTCAATGTGTTTTTTATATTCTTCGAAGGTGAAATAGTTCCCTTCAGTGTTCTTCAGCAGGCAGAATTTGCTGGCACGGTCGTAAAAGTTGGGTTCTGAAATGATTCCATACTCAATGAAGACCTTGATGTCATCCCACTTCTTTTCAAAGTTCTCCCTGTTCTCCTTAAAAAGTTCCTCCAGCTTGTCAGCCACCTTCTTCATGATGTGGTTGGAGATCTTCTTTACATTCGGATCACTTTGAAGATAACTACGGGAAACGTTCAACGGGATGTCAGGTGAATCGAGAACGCCATGCAGAAGGGTAAGGAAATCGGGAACGATGCCCTCCACCGAATCGGTGACGAAAACCTGGTTGCAGTAGAGCTGTATTTTATCCTTCTGTATTTCCATGGTCCGTTTAACTTTTGGAAAATATAGGATCCCGGTCAGGTTGAAAGGGAAATCCACATTGAGGTGGATGTGAAAGAGGGGCTCGTCAAAACTGTAAGGATAGAGTTTCCGGTAGAAATTCTTGTAGTCTTCGTCCTTCAGTTCAGAGGGTTTCTTTTTCCACAACGGATCCGTGTCATTGATGATCCGGGGCTTCTCGACCTCTTTGGTTTTTGGCTCTTGGCTTTTAGCTTTTGGCTCTTCGCTCTTCGCCTCCTCGTCCTTCGTCTCTCGTCCTTCCTCCTTCGTCTCAACAGGCTCCCACACCTTCTCCATGCCAAACTGAATGGGTACCGGGAGAAAGCGGCAATATTTATTGAGGATCTCCAACACCCGGTGCTCTTCCAGGTACTCGGCTGAATCGTTGGCAAGGTAAAGGGTCACTTCTGTCCCCCGCTCTTTTCTCTTGGATACATCCATCGTGTATTCCGGGCTGCCGTTGCATTCCCATCTCACCGCCTCTGTCCCCTCACCGCTTTGGTAACTTTTGGTGTCGATCACTACCTTGTCGGAAACCATGAAAGAGCTGTAGAAACCAAGCCCGAAATGGCCGATGATGGCGTTCATCTCAGCTTCCGACTTGGTTTTGAACTGGTTGACGAACTCTTCGGCACTTGATAAGGCGATCTGGTTGATGTATTTGTTCACCTCATCGGCGGTCATCCCGATCCCGTGATCCATCACCGACAAGGTCTTTTTTTTCTTGTTTAATTTGACCTCTATGGTAAGGTCTCCCAGCTGGCCTTTGTATTTCCCAAGGGAGGAGAGAGTCTTCAGTTTTTGAGTAGCATCCACTGCATTGGAAATCAGTTCCCTGAGGAAGATTTCATGTTCTGAATAAAGAAACTTCTTGATGATCGGAAAAATATTCTCTGTCTGGACATTGATCTTGCCTGTTTGCATAGCGCGTTGTTTTAAATTTTCTTTTTCCGTGGATGACAAAGAGAATGCCAGAAAAGAATGGCTGACAAAATGACGTTCAGACAGGATGATCCTGCATTCCGAGATTTATTTATTGGATTGAGATAAAATAGTTCTTATTTTTATCGGTTAAAAAAAACCAATTTCCATGAAGACAAAGAAACTTTTATTCGGCTTATTAGCAGTCGTTACTGCTTTTGTGATTTATTCCTGTGGTTCCCCGGTTTCCATCACCAGCTGGAAAAATCCCGCCATTAATGCGCAAATCTCAAATGTTGTTGTGATTCCCTTGTTTGACAAGCTTGAATATATCAAGCCATTTGAGCAGTCCATGGTATCCTATTTCACTGCCCAGGGGCTGAAGTCAATAGGATCGCTTGACTTTCTTGACCCGAATGTAAAATATACGGTTGACGATATCAAAAAGAAGTGCGACAGCCTGGGGGCCGACGGAATCCTTGTGGTCAATTATACCGGAACGGATAAAACCCAGAACTATATTCCCCCGACCACATACACCACAGGTGGATTTGGCGGTTACTGGGGAGGTGGTTACTGGGGTGGCGGCTACTGGGGTGGCGGCTATTATGGCGGCTGGCCCGGATATTATGGATCCACGGTCACTACCGGTGGTTACTGGACAACCACCTCCGTGGTCAACCTGAAAGCGAGCCTTTATACGAAGGTTTCAAACGATGCATTGTGGACATGCGACATCTCGGTGACGGATCCGAATTATGTGGATCAGGCGGCCACCACAATTGCTCAGGACATCTATGCAGATTGGGTGAAAAATAACCTGTTGAAATATCCCCCTTCGAAAAAATAGCCTGACTCACGGAACGTAACGAAGAAAGGGCTGGCTTGATATTCAAGCCAGCCCTTTCTGTTTGATTGTCAATGAGGTTTAATAAATCTTCTCACTATCACGGTATCCCGGATCATCCTGGTACCAGTCGGGGTAATCTTCTCCGTTGCTCTGCACCCAATCGCCAAATTTCAGGTAGGCGTCGGTGATGGGCACCTCTTCAAGAGGATAGTCGAACTCTTCGTAGATATTGAGGACCCAGGGCAGGTTGTCGGATGTCTTGTAGTATTTGCCGATGGCCGGGTTGGTATCATCATCCTCCGTGCCGAAATAATCGGGATCAGCCAGGTCGGTAGGCGGATAATCCGGCAGGTGAACTTCCATCCCCCTGATCATCCGGGCAACAATGAAGGGATTGAACTCGGAAATGTTCAGCTCGGTGAGGCTGACTGCACCCCCTGAACCCGGAACCCCTTCATCCATAAAAGAGAGGGAAACCGTGATAGTGTCCCAGGGAACCACCGGTTGGCCTTCGGAGGTGTTGACCCCTGTACCGCCTCCCACGGGGACCAGAAACCGGAAAAAGTCGTCGAAAACGATGACTGTGGCGTCGGTCTGCCCGCTTTCCAGGCCATTGGAAGCAAATGTATAGCCGCTTGCCGGTAAGACGTCGTATCCCGTGGCGCTGATGACGGATGTGGGATCAACATCGGGAAGCTGGAATCCGAATCCGTTATGCAAGCCGGCACCGGAGGCCCGGAGAATAAAGGTTGCGATGAGGTCCACCACCGTGTCGTTGGCGTTGGTGACAATTTTAAAACTGTACCCGATCACCACATCGTTCAGGTCATAATCTCCGCTGGAGGGCCAAAGATCTTCAAATGCGAGGGTTGCCTGTCCCGCGGCGGGATAGAAGTTGTTGTATGCGCGGTATTCATCGTTGGGATAGTCGTCTTCGGTGTCGGGGACCCCGTCACCGTCAGTGTCGGGATTGCTTTCGATCGGTTCGCAATCGTTCGAAGGGTCAGAGGCATAGGTGCCAGGAATGGAGATCTCATCCAGCTGTCCGCGTGAATTGCCCCCCGAGCCGCTGAAACGCCATTTTACCTGGTAAAGTCCGCTCTGTGTGATGGCGATGCTCTCTGTCTGGGTCGTCCCGTTTGAATAATCATAATCCAGGATAAGTTCGCCGCTGGGGTTGGCTTCACTTAACAGATACACCTTTAACGTTCTGGATCCGTTATAGCTGTAGATCCGGTGTTTGAAGGTGAGATCACCTGAACCGGTCAGCTGGATCCAGGGGGAGATGATGATCCCGATATGGTTATCAAGCCTGTCTGTTCTGATCGATTTATCGTCTTCAATTGGCTGTGAGGTGCTGACGCTGGCATGATCAATTTCCCAGCAAAGATCTTCGTAATACCCGGTGTTGCCTGATTCAAAATCAACCTCATACTGGCTGTAAGCAGCTAACCCTGTGAAGAAAAGGATCAGTGCTATGAATGAGGCGTTAAGGTGTTTCATGTGATGGAGGGTTTTTCGGTTTGATTCAATGAGAAATAAAACTGAAATAGATGGTCTCCGGTGTGGCATCCACGATTCTCCTGATGGATCCGTAAGTGATCAGCAACTCATTCTCGTAAGAGGGGATGGTGATGTGGAGTGTGTAGTCCTGATCCATGAAAAGCTGGTTCTTCAGGTAGACCTTCTCTTCATCCGTTGATTTCACCTGCAGGGTGTTCCGGATATGGACCGGCAGATCGGCTCCCGTCACCTCCAGGGTGAGATCCCGTGTTGTCTTCCAGTCAAATGTATTGCTTACCTCCAGTTCAAGAGGATTGTCAATAACCTGGTCACTACCAGGATTTGAAAGTTCCTTCTTGCATCCGGCTGTGGTCAGTAGAACCATGGCGAACAGGAGCAGGGAAAATAACTTGATTGGCAGGTTTTTCATTATTTTCAAGATGTCATCAGCTATTAGATCAGTACAAATCTACTAAAAATGCCCATGTCAGACAAACTGCAATTAGTAAATGAAGATGCGCAGTTAGTAAATGTAATTTTGCTAATTTTACAACACCATACCCTTATGCACAACCTAAATACTCAAACTATATGAACCAGATTGATTGGAAAAGCCTGCCTTTCGGTTACTTTAAGACCGATTACAACGTACGGTCTTACTATCGTGAGGGACAATGGGGTGAACTTGAGATCTCCTCCTCCGAACTGATCACCATGCATATGGCGGCTACCTGCCTTCATTATGGACAGGAGGCTTTTGAGGGACTCAAGGCCTTCAGGGGTAAAGAAGGGAAGATCCGGATTTTCAGGATGGAGGAAAACTGGAAACGAATCAACAGTTCTGCCAGGGGGATCATGATGGCGGAAGTGCCCTGGGAGTTGTTTCGCGAAGCGGTATTGACTGCTGTCAAATTGAACGAGAAGTATGTACCCCCATACGGGGAGGGCGCTTCCCTGTATATCCGGCCATTGCTGATCGGTACAGGTCCGCAGGTGGGGGTTAAGCCCGCCGTGGAATACCTGTTCATGGTTTTTGTCGGCCCCGTCGGCCCCTATTTTAAAGAGGGCTTCAGTCCGGTAAAAATGGAAATCGTCCGTGACTTTCATCGTGCCGCTCCCAAGGGAACCGGCCACATCAAAGTCGGCGGAAATTATGCCGCCAGCCTTCTCCCGGCTAACCGGGCACACAAGGCTGGTTATGCATCCGTGCTTTTCCTCGATTCTGCCGAACAGAAATATATTGATGAAGCAGGCCCGGCAAACTTCTTCGGGATTAAAGGAAATACTTATGTCACGCCTGCATCCAACTCCATCCTTCCCTCCATTACCAATAAATCTTTGCAGGTATTGGCAAAAGAGATGGGCATGAATGTAGAGGTACGTCCTGTACCGGTTGAAGAATTGGCAGAGTTTGATGAGGTGGGGGCCTGCGGGACTGCTGCCGTGATCTCCCCGATCTGTTCAATCATCGACCGTGATTCAGGTCACGGTTACCATTTCTGCAAAGATGGGAAAGCGGGAACGATCTCCACCAAACTCTATCATAAATTACGGGCGATCCAGGAAGGGGAGGAGGAAGACAAGTACGGGTGGATTACGTTTGTGGAGTAAGAATCCCGGCCATCTGCAGTTGCAGCTTTTTAGCCTCTTGGCGGGCATTCTCCGCGAAATCCATCCCGGCTGACGCGTAGATGATGCTGCGGGAAGAGTTGACGATCAGCCCGCAATCCTTGTTCAGACCATGAAGGGCGACCTCTTCCAGGCTGCCTCCCTGAGCACCAACGCCCGGTATCAGCAGAAAATGATCGGGCACAATTTTCCGGATATCTTTTAGGTTTTCCGCTTTTGTGGCACCCACCACATACATCATATTGGAACTGTCTCCCCAACTTTGTGAAGTATGGAGCACCTCTTCATAGAAACACCGACTGTTTTCCGTGGAGTGCAGCATCTGGAAATCATCGGAGCCTTTATTGGAGGTCAACGCAAGCAGGATGGCCCACTTGCCTTCAAATTCCAGAAAGGGTTTCACCGAGTCTTCTCCCATATACGGGGCGACGGTAACCGCGTCAAAATTCATCCCGGATGTATCGGGATCAAACATCGCTCTTGCATATTGCGTAGAGGTGTTTCCGATGTCTCCCCGTTTGGCATCCGCAATGGTAAACACTTCGCCACGGTAAGCGTGATTAAGGTATTGGATGGTCCGTGTTAGGCTTTTCCATCCCTGCTCCCCAAGACTTTCGTAAAAAGCGAAGTTGGGTTTGTAGGCAATGGTCAGATCAATTGTCGCGTCGATGATTGCCTTATTGAATTCGAAGATCGGATCCTCCGAATTTAGGAGATGTTGCGGGATCTTCTTCAGGTCGGTATCCAGCCCGATGCAGAGAAACGATCTCTTTCTTCTGATCAGTGATATAAGTTCATGTCGTGTCATATCAATGTACGAATTACGTTGCCGCTTTCAGGCGCTCGGCATTCTCAGCCAGTTGGAGGGCATCGATCAGGGGTTGGACATCCCCGTCAACGATGGCGCTCAGGTTATAAAGGGTCATATTGATACGGTGATCGGTCACGCGGCTCTGAGGCCAGTTGTAGGTCCGGATCTTGGCCGACCGGTCCCCGGTTGAGACCATCGTTTTACGTTTTTTTGAGATCTCATCCAGGTATTTAGTGTACTCAAGCTCAAACAGACGGCTCCTGAGCACCTTCATCGCCTTGTCAAAATTCTTCATCTGGGATTTTTCATCCTGGCATGTTACCACGATTCCGGATGGAATATGGGTCAGCCTGATCGCTGAATAGGTCGTATTGACAGATTGACCTCCAGGCCCTGAGGAACAATAGGTGTCTTTCCGGATGTCGGCCGGCTTGATCTCCACCTCAAATTCATCCGCCTCTGGCAGGACAGCCACCGTGGCGGCAGAGGTGTGAACGCGCCCCTGCGTCTCCGTATCGGGAACCCGTTGAACCCGGTGAACTCCCGATTCATATTTTAGTTGTCCATAGGCGCCCTCGCCGATCACGTTGAAAATGATCTCCTTGAACCCTCCGGCTGTCCCCTCGGTGAAATCAACCAACTCGGTTTTCCAACGTTTGGTTTCACAAAAACGTGTGTACATCCGGTAGAGATCCCCGGCGAACAGGCTTGCTTCATCCCCGCCGGTACCTCCCCGGATCTCGACGATCGCATTTTTAACATCCTGTGGATCCGAGGGGATCAGCATCAGCCGGATCTCCTCTTCCATCTCCAGTCGTTTCCCGGTCAGCACTTCCAGCTCTTCCTTTGCCAGCTCACGCATCTCCTCATCCTTTTCATAGGTGAGCATCTCTTTGGCGTAATCCATATTGGCGACAATATCGCGATAAGTATAGTAGGCGTTAACAATAGGTGTAAGCGCTTTGTAATCGCGGTTCAGTTTGATGAATTTCTTCATATCACCGGTTACCTGCGGATCATTCATCTGTTCCGTCAGCTCATCGTACCTCTTTTTGATCGCTTCCAGTTTTTCAAGCATAATCCTCTACTCTTTATAATGATCCTAGACTAGCTTCGTTCTTTGCGTTTCGTGTGCAAAAGTACACAGAATAACGATTGCCTATCGTTTTGGAATAAATACCCTGCATTGCTTAAGGAATGCTTCAGCCAGAGGACCTGATAAGGGATTTGAAGCCTCCATTCGTTCGGGATGCCACTGCACAGCCAGGATAAACAGGTGGTCATTGTATCGTGCCAGCTCAACCCCTTCGATCAGGTGGTCGGGGCTGTAAGCGTTTACTTTAAAGTCGGGGGCCAATATCCCAATCGCCTGATGGTGGTTGGTAGTCACCAGTGCCGAATCACAGTCGCAGATCCGGTGGAGCAACGAGTTGGGTTCGACATAGACCATGTGAAAGCAGGAACGGTAATCCTCGCAACGGTGCAGGAGGCTGGATGGCACATCCTGCGGGATATCGATGATCAGTGTTCCTTCAAACACCACATTCAGAAGTTGCTCGCCCCGGCAAACCCCAAAGATGGGCATATCCAACTCCAACGCCTTGTATATCAGGTTGATTTCGAGTGTGTCACGATAAAGATCGAACCCCTCGCACCTGGCTGTGTCTCCTTCCTTGTCGTAGATGCCAGGATAGACATCATCTCCTCCGGTAAGAAGCAGTCCGTTGCATTGTTCAAGCACCGCCGTCGCTGAATCGACCGGAAGATGGTATAGGTTTACATACCTAACCGTGGAATCGGCACGTCTGAGCCAGTTGATATAGTTGTCCGACGCTTTCGAAATCGCAATGACCGGAGGAGGAATAAGTTGACGACAGGAAGTGAATAAAAGTGACAGAAACAGCACTCCTGCCACGAGGCGGAAATGGGTCGGCGTGTTCATGTGGAGACGGCTGAGGTTAATTTTCAAGTGGGCTTGCTTTTTCGGAGGGCAGTGCGTGGCCTGGACTCATTTCCACTCCCCGGATGAAGTATTTTGTCTTCCCTCTCCAGGGGAAGACCATATACCTCTTGATGTAGCGGAGATTGACCCTTTCCCCCGTGAGCGAGACTGATTCCAGGAGCTTGACAATGGAATCGTTATGAGGCTCAACAGAGAAATCGAAAGTGCCTGCAATCGGGCTTACTTTCTTAAGGGCGCCAAAGGAATTCAGGTCAAGCTGGCCTTCATAGGTTTTCCAGATCACACCCTGTTTGCTGATGCGCAGGACAGTTCCTGCGCGAACACCTTCATCATAGACGCCCCAGTAAGAAAAACTGAAGATCGCGAAGGCGATGACAAGAAGAATGATCAGCGTGATGATCAGTGCTTTCTTCATGGGTCCTGCTGGATTTTGTTAATAGTGATAACTTCCTGATATACTGTGAATGGAAAGCATTTTCTCTGCAGACGCCTCACAATGGCCGATGATCCGGGCATTCAGGTTGAATGAGCTGGCAATCGACAGGATATCATCTGTAATTGGTTCAGGTACATACAGTTCCATGCGATGACCCATATTGAACACCTTGTACATCTCCTGCCAGGGCGTCCCCGACTCTTTCTGGATCAGTTGAAAGACGGGCGGAGGTGGAAATAGGTTGTCTTTTATAACATGCATCCGATCAACGAAGTGGAGCACTTTCGTTTGTCCCCCTCCGGAACAATGGATCATACCGTGGATATGAGGTCGGCATGATCCCAGTATCTGCAATATTACGGGTGCATAGGTCCTCGTAGGGGATAAGATCAGTTTGCCGACATCCATTCCGGGGACTCCGGATGGATCTGTCAGGCGTTTGGTCCCTGAATAGAGCAGGGAAGGAGGGATCTGTTCATCGTAACTTTCAGGATATTTGCTGGCGTAACTGTTATCCAGGACATCGTGACGTGCCGAGGTCAACCCGTTGCTCCCGATCCCGCTCGTGTACTCCTCTTCCCAGGATGTTTGGCCGTCGGAGGCCAGCCCGATGATCACGTCCCCCTCCCGGATATTTGAATTTGTCACCACCTGTGACCTGGGTATCCGGCAGAAAACCGTTGAATCCACAATAACCGTTTTCACCAAGTCCCCCACATCTGCCGTCTCTCCGCCCGTGGAATGGATCCCGATCCCAAGTCCCCGCATCTTTTCGAGAAATTCCTCTGTTCCTTCAATGAGGGCTTCCAATACGTCGCCCGGAATACGTTTTTTATTTCTCCCGATAGTGCTTGAGAGGAGGATATTGTCTAAAGCTCCCACACAGGCCATGTCGTCGAGGTTCATTACGACAGCATCCTGGGCGATCCCTTTCCAGACAGAAAGATCACCGGTCTCTTTCCAGTAAAGATAAGCAAGCGAGGATTTGGTCCCCGCGCCGTCGGCATGCATGATGGAGCACCAGGCAGGATCCCCGCCGGCAATGTCGGGAAGAATCTTGCAAAAAGCTCCCGGGAAGAGTCCTTTATCGACGTGCCTGATGGCAGCGTGTACATCCTCTTTTCCTGAGGAGACCCCCCGCTGGTGATATTTATCAGAGGGTTCCAATTATTCGAAGATAATTTTGCTCTCCTCTTCATCCACGCTGAACCGCCCAAACTCTTTCATCGTTTTGGGCCCGAAATAGACCGGGTTCTTCAGCCTGGCATTGACTGTCACTTTCAGGTCCCTGGCAACATTTTTTCCAAGCCGCATTTCACGAATGTTGATCACGGCTTTATTGGCAATGGCTCCCTCTCCGATCAGCTGGGTGGCATCCCCGATGAAATCGTTCCGGTCGATGGCCCCGCTTGTTAACAGTTTCATGGCTTCATTGGGAGAGATATAAAATTCTGTCTCTTTGGGATCATACTGGAAACTGGAGGTGATCCCGTTGAGGTAGCAGGTGCCTTCAAGGTTTTCTTCTTTTGTAAGGGTGAACGGTACGCTGTTCTCTTCAGGTTTCATCACGATCTCCACGGAAGGTGCCGGTTTGGTAGTGAGTTTCCGTTTCGGGACAAAGTCGTTCCGGAGAATTGAAAATTCAGTGCGCCGGTTCAGCTGATGGGCAGCCTCCTTCACAGCAGTGTTGGGCAGTGTATTGATAAGGGAGTCGGTAAGCACCATGCCGGGTTCAAAGGTAAATCCTTCGCGGGTGACCGGTTTTGATATTGTCCGCGGTACCCGTTCTCCATAGCCTTTGGCGACCAGTCGCTCGGGATCGATTCCACGGCTTATCAGGTAATCAACCACGGATTGGGCCCTTCGTTGTGAAAGAATGTCATTCCGCTCTTCCGTATCGCGGGAGTCGGTATGGGCAGCCAGCTCAATGACTACTGTTTCATTGGCATCCAGGGTTGCGATCAACCCCTGAAGGGAGTCCTGGAACTGTGGTTTCAGATCCCATTTAGCCAGATCGTAAAGGATATCGGGCAGGACGACAGGCTTTTTGGGGATCGGCTTCATCACGATATCCCTGGTGAGATCCCGGCTCGATTCAAAACCAACGGTGGTCTCGGTCGCTTTCTCATTGAAATAATCCTTTTTCGTCACGAGGATCTCATAGGTGGTATTGGGCAGGATCTGGTTTTTGTTGAAGACATAGCGTCCTTTGGCATCGGTGTTGTATGTGGCTGTCCTCCCGTCGGTTCCAACAATGCTTACGTGGGCGCTTTCAACGGGTTGCAATGTCAGGTCGTCAGTGATATATCCTTCCAGTGTAAAATAGACCGGCGGGATGATGAAGGAGTAAATATCATCCTTGCCTTTCCCGTCGGGACGATTGGAGGAGAAGTACCCCTCCTCCGGCTCATCCAGGTTGAACACAATACCGAAGTCATCAGCAAAGGAGTTGATCGGGTATTTCAGGTTCTCCGGCGTTCCCCATTTATCGTCCGACAAGGTGCTTACGAAGATATCAAGTCCGCCCATGCCAGGATGGCCGTTGGATGAGAAATAGAGGATCGAATCACTCCTCAGGAAAGGGAACATTTCGTCACCGGCGGTGTTGATCTCCGGCCCTAAGTTGACGGGTCGAGTATACCCGCCTCCTTTCGCTTTCCTGGTGATCTTCCATAAATCCTTTCCTCCGTAGCCTCCCATTTTATCAGACGAGAAGATGATTTCGCTTTCATCGGAAGAGATGGCAGGGTGCCCGCAAGCCACCGTGCTGTCCACCCCGAGATCCATCATGGTTGCTTCGCCCCAGGCAGTTCCTCCGATCCGGCTGGCTTTATAGATGGCACATCCGTTCTTTTTTCGCGGTTCATCCCAACAGCGGGTAAAATAGAGGGAAGTGAATCGGCCGTTGAATTGTCCGGTTCCTTCATTTGCTTCCGTGTTAACCACATTATCCTGGTCCAGAAGAACAGGATTGCTCCATTCACCTTTCCGGTCTTTCCGCGAAAAGAAGAGATCGGTGAATTTCATTCCCGTCCAGTTGTCTTTGTATTTCCCGGTAGCGGCGTCCCTGTTGGAGGTAAAAATGATCGAGTTGAAATTCCTGTCGGCATAGGCCGGGGCAAAATCATCATCCCGTGTGGAGATCTTTTTTTGCAGTTCAACGGTATATTTTGAAGGATTTTCCACCCATTCCAGGGAGGTCTTGCAGGATTCTATTGCAGCATCAGCAACGGTGTCTGAAGGAACCAGTTCCTTGTAGGCTGTATATTGTTCGATCGCATCTTCATACTTTCCATTGGTTTTCAGGGCATCGGCGTAGTAGAGCAGGATCTTCGGGTTTTTCTGTCGGTACCGGTCGGCAGTGAGTCGTTTATAAGCGATCTCCGCTCTTTTTGTATTGTTCATTAGGCGATAGCACTCGGCCATCTGGAAAGAGATCCGGTCCTTCTCATCCCGGTTCTTCTTGACTTTGGAATAGGCTTTCTGGTACCTCTCAACTGCCAGGGAATATTGTTGGTCGGCAAAGGCATCATCCGCCGCTTTGGCATATTTGCTCTGGGCGGATGTTTGATCAAGGAAAACCAGTAGAAAGGAGAATGTGAGGATATAGAAAAGGAATCTCATAACCGGATCAATGTTTCAGGCAAGAAGAACGTACAAAGATACTAATTTAGTACAAGCAAAATACTGCCTGCTGCCTACAGCCCATTGCCCCTGCTATCTCTTCTTATTGCTTGCTTTAAGTTCTTTTCTGGCCCTGACGCGTTTTCTCCAGGAGATCACGTCGTACGCGATCGGAGTGGCCACATAGATGGAAGAGTAGGTTCCTACGAGGACCCCGATCAGCATGGCGAAGGTAAATCCGCGGAGGACTTCCCCTCCGAAGATGAAGATCACGATCAGGGTAAGGATGGTCGTTCCGGATGTATTCAATGTTCGGCCGATCGTACTGTTGATAGCGCCATTGATATTGACGGCAAGGTCCCTTTTCGGATAGAGTTTGTTGTACTCCCTGATCCTGTCGAAGATGATGACCGTATCCATGATGGAATAACCGATCACGGTCAGGATAGCTGCAATAAATGACTGGTCGACTTCCATTCCGAACGGAAGGATCCCGTGGAAGATCGCGAAGATTCCGATGATGATCAGGGTGTCGTGGAACAATGCAGCCACCCCTCCCAATCCATATTGCCAGTTCCGGAAACGGGCGGCAATATAGATAAAGATGATGATGAGTGAAAACCCGACAGCAAACACAGCCTGCCAGATCAGTGCGTAGCTGATGGCCGGGTCGATCCGTTGGGAACTCAGTTCCCCGATGATCTTGCCCGGATCATTTGATTTGAACTCTTCGAAAGTGATCTCTTTAGTATAGAAGCCTTTGACACTCTCAAACAGGGTGACGGAAACAATGGAATCGGCAGAGATGGACTGGTCGTCAATCAAGTATTTAGTGGTGATCTTCACCTGGTTCATCGGGCCGAAGGTCTTGACTTCGGGTGATTCGCCGAAGTTTTTGCGTAGGGATTCCCTTATATCGTTGGTGGAGACATTCTGGTCAAACCGGACTACGTAACTGCGCCCTCCCGTAAAATCGAGCCCGGGGTCCAGGCCGCGGATACCGATGAAGATCAACCCGATGGCAATGACCGTCCCGGAGACAAGGTAGAATTTCCTTCTGGGTTTGATGAAATCAAAGTTCAGGTTTGAGAAGAGATTCAGGGTGTACTTGTTGCCGACGGTAATGTTCATATTGTGGTCCAACATGGCTTCAAACAACAGCCTCGCCAGGAATACCGCAGTAAAGAGGGAGATAAGAAGACCGATCACGAGGGTGGTGGCAAACCCCTGTACAGGTCCTGATCCGAAGATATAGAGGACGATCCCTGTGAGGATGGTTGTCACGTGACTGTCGATGATCGCGGAATAGGCATGATGGAATCCGTCCTTGACCACTAGTCGCATCCCTTTTCCCGCTCGTATCTCCTCTCGCATTCGCTCATAGATGATCACATTGGAGTCGACCGCCATGGCGAGGGTCAGAACGATACCGGCGATACCGGGAAGGGTGAGGACGGCCCCAATGGAGGCCATTACGCCAAAAAGGAAGAAGACGTTTGCAAAGAGGGCGATGTCGGCTACATTCCCTGCGCGACCGTAATAGATCGACATGTAAATAAGCACGACGGCAAAGGCGATGATGAAAGAGAGAAGTCCCGACCGGATCGATTCGCGGCCCAGGGAGGGGCCAACCACCTCTTCCTGTACGATGCGTGCAGGAGCGGGAAGTTTCCCTGCTTTCAGGATGTTCGCAAGGTCTTGGGCCTCTTCAACGGTCATATCACCTCCCGAGATGGAGGACATCCCGTTGGGGATCTCTCCATTGACATTGGGATAGGAGCGGACATACCCGTCCAGCACGATTGCGATCTGCTTTCCGACATTGTCACCGGTGAGCCGTTTCCAGATCCGGGCGCCTTCAGCATTCATGTTCATCGATACCTCCACGCGGCCATTCTGGTCATAGTCCTGACGTGCATTGGTGACCACCTCCCCACCCAGGGCAGGGGCGCCGTCGCGGGATGTGACTTTCAGGGCAACCAGTTCAAGCACATCCGATCCGCCGCTTCTTGGCTTGACAGTCCATGCCAGTTTTAGATCCCTTGGGAAGATATTGAGGTTGTATGCCTGACGCAACATGTTGTTGATCCGGGCGGTGTCTTTGATAAAGGCCCGGCCTACCATGGCCGTTTTACCTGGAACATACTGTCCCTCTTCATTCTGATAGACTGCAGGATTCAGGTAGGCGAATAGCGGGTTTGTTTTGGAATACTGGTCGAACGACTGCTGCTCTTGTCCAACGGCGGGGCTTGAGCTGGTGTCTTTTTCCATTTGTTTCAGGAGGACATTCTCCTGGACGGTGTCTCCGGTGGCTGCTTCAGTGACTTCGGTCGTTTCAACTACTTCGGTGATCTCCGGCTGACTGCTTGGTTCGCTCTTTGCCATTACCGTGGAAGAGGTTGTGTCCTCTTCTGCATTTTCCTGTCCGGAATAGATAGAGGCAAGCCGTTTGTTGGCATCGGCAAAATAGGGATAGAGATCAGGATACTGGTAGGTTTCCCAGAATTCGAGCTGGGCAGTTCCCTGGAGGAGTTTTCTAACACGCTCCGGTTCTTTGATCCCCGGAAGTTCAATCAGGATACGCCGGGCAGTGGAAAGGCGGTTGATATTCGGCTGAGTTACTCCAAACCGGTCGATTCGGGTGCGGAGAATGTTGAAGGTTCTTTCGATTGCTGCATTCACCTCATCACGGATGACGGATACAACCTCTTCATTGGTCGAGTTGTAGTTGATCCGGTCTTTCAACTCCATGGTATTGAAAATGGAGGCCAGTTTGGCGTTGGGATCTGTTTCACGGAAGGATTCGACAAAGATGTCAACGAAATCAGCCGTACTCGTCTTCTCCTTTTCCATAGCCAGCGCCAGGGCCTGCTTGAAGACAGGGTCCTGGTTGTTCCCCGAAAGGGCGCGGATGATATCAGGAACGGAGACTTCCATGGTGACGTTCATTCCACCTTTGAGGTCGAGACCCAGGTTAATCTCCCGTTCTTTGATCTCCTTGAGGGTGTATTTTTTAAGCAGGATATTAAATACATTGCTGCTGGAAAGTGAATCGTTGAAATACTCCAGTCTGGCTGTCGCTATGGAATCATACAGGTAATCCTGCAGCATGGGATCTCCTTGGGCCATCTTCATGGCCTCTTCCATCACCTGGGGGGCATGGGCATATTCCTCGGCTTTCTGGCTGTACCTGTAACCAATGAAGGTAAACGACAACTGGAAAAGACAGACCAGTATAAAAATAATCGCAAAGAATTTAATTACGCCTTTATTTTGCATCTAACTATAAGTTTATTGGATTATTCCACTGCTTCTCGAAATCCTTTTTTCAGAGAATGCTTCTGTTTTTGAGCGTGCAAAGATAGAAGTTTCTTTTCAATTAACCAATATCCCGGTAAAGCCTTTTCAGGATCTTCTCTCCTCGGCATCTGACACCGGCCGATTCCTCGGGAAACCGCCACTCAATGGTGTCAATGAGCTCCTGCCGGAGGCCGGGCTCTTGCCGTGTTGCCCGGTAGAGGATCTCCATGGCATGAACCTTCACTGCCGGAGGGTCCTTGGTGTAGAGGAGCCTGTCGAAACAGAAGCTTATAAGCATGCCAAGGTTCTCAGCAGGAAGTGGAGAACGCGACAGCATTCTCAGGGAGTGCCTTATCAGGGCAGAATGCCGGAAACGGGAGAGTGCTTTCGCAAGTGGTTCAACCAGTGGCAACAAGGCATCCGGATGGGATTCGGTGTAGAGGTCTATGGCCCAGACAACACGTCGGCTCACAGGTTCCTCTTCCGTAAAGAAGAGGCCGGTCATGACGTCAAACAGGTCGGGACGCTGTTCAAGCAGATCTGCCAGCCTGTCTGCATTCTCTCTTCCCATACCGGAACAGGCAATCCGCCTAATCTCGTCGATTTCCCGGGAGGTCATTAAGAGATCTCTGATGGATGAAAATAAGTAAGTTTGGAGTCCGAGTCCAAACGTATGAATTTTTTATGAAATATTAATATATTTGCTGAATATTCTTAATGTAATTAAGTTGAATGATCTATTTTTCGATCATCCAAGTGAGTTGGATAATCCATTTTAAGCATGAAAAATAAATATATTGACCTGATCGAGCAAACATTTGACTTCCCTCAGGAAGAGTTTAAAGTAGTGGATGATGAGCTTTTTTTCAATGATGTTCCCTTGATGGATATCATTAAACAATATGGAACCCCATTGAAAATAACGTACTTGCCTAAAATCAGTCACCAGATACAGAAAGCAAAGCGACTCTTTAATGTAGCCATGGCCAAGGTGGATTACCATGGGGATTATCATTATTGTTATTGCACCAAGAGTTCACATTTCAGTTTTGTGATGGAAGAGGCCCTGAAGAATGATATCCACATTGAGACCTCCTCGGCTTTTGATATTCAGATCATCGAGGATCTCAGCGCCCGAGGATTGTTGGACATGGAACATTTTATTATCTGTAACGGGTTCAAGAAGGAGAGTTACATGGAGAATATCGGGTGGCTGATCCAGAACGGATTTGTCAACACCATCCCGATCCTGGATAACCTGGAAGAGATAGATGCCTATGAAGCGTTTCCGGGAAAAATGAAACTCGGTATCAGGATTGCCTCGGAGGAGGAGCCGAAATTTGACTTTTACACCTCCCGGCTGGGAGTTCGTTACAACGATATCATCCCTCTCTATCTTGAGAAGATCAGGGACAATCCGAAGTATGAACTGAAAATGCTTCATTTTTTCATCAACACAGGGATCAAGGATACCGCCTACTACTGGAACGAGTTGCACAAGAGTGTCAATGTCTACTGCGAACTTAAAAAAGTCTGCTCCGAACTCGATTCCCTGAATATCGGGGGAGGGTTCCCGATCAAGAATTCACTGGCCTTTAATTATGAATACGACTACATGGCAGAGGAGATCATCGCGCAGATTAAAAGTATGTGCGAAAGAAATAATGTGCCTGAACCTGATATATTTACTGAATTTGGATCATATACAGTCGGGGAAAGCGGCGCAGTTCTTTTCAATATTCTCGATCAGAAAAAGCAAAACGACCGAGAGGCATGGAACATGATCGATAGCTCTTTTATGACCACGTTGCCGGATACCTGGGCAATACAGCAACGCTTTATCCTGCTGGCGGTCAACAATTGGGATTCGGAATATGAAAGGGTTTTTTTGGGCGGACTTACCTGCGACAGTGAAGATTATTACAATGCCGAAGCACATTCCAATGCGGTTTTCCTCCCCAAATTCACCTATGAAAAGCCTTTGTATATCGGACTCTTCCACACCGGGGCCTACCAGGAATCCATCGGGGGATATGGCGGGATCCAGCACTGCCTGACCCCGGCCCCGAAACACGTGCTGATTGATGTGGATGATAACGGGGAATATTTCACGAAACTCTTCTCAAAGGAACAGAGCTATAAATCGATGTTGAAGATCCTGGGATATTAGGTGAATGAGGAATGAGGAATGAGGAATGAGGAATGAGGAATGAGGAAAACAGGAAATTAAGTAATTTAGATTTCGGAAAACAATTAACATCATGGTAAAAGAAAAAAAGAGTCTACTGAAAGAGGTCGTAAAGCATATTGATATCAAGGCGATTGATTCAACACCGATCATTGACGCGATGCGTGATATGTCCTTCTCCTCCCGCGATACCGCCGTAGCTGCCGATATCTATGACCGGATGATCCGCGACAAAGGGTGCACGATCTTCCTGACCCTCGCCGGAAGCACCAGTGCCGGTGGATGCATGCAGGTTTATGTCGACATGGTCAGGCACAACATGGTGGATGCCATCGTGGCCACCGGTGCATCCATTGTGGATATGGATTTCTTTGAAGCATTGGGATTCAAGCATTACAAGGGTTCTTCTTTTGTCGACGACAAACAGCTTCGTGACAACTATATCGATAGGATTTATGATACCTATATTGATGAAGAGGAACTCCAGGTATGCGATGCCACCATCCAGAAAATTGCAGATTCCCTTGAACGACGACCATACTCTTCCAGGGAGTTTATCTGGGAGATGGGACGCTATCTCACCAGGCATTCCAGGAAAAAGGACTCCCTGGTCCAAACCTGCTTTGAGCACAAGGTCCCCATCTTTTGTCCGGCGTTCAGCGATAGTAGCGCCGGGTTCGGATTGGTTAAGCATCAGTGGGAGAACCCAAAGGAACATCTTTCCATTGATTCGGTGGCGGATTTTCTGGAACTCACCCGGATCAAGATGGCAGCAAAGGCGTCCGGACTCTTTATGGTAGGCGGAGGGGTGCCTAAGAACTTCATCCAGGATACCGTGATCTGTGCTGAAGTGCTAGGGAAGGATGTGCCCATGCATAAATATGCCGTTCAGATCACTGTTGCCGATCCCCGCGACGGAGCCTGTTCAAGTTCCACGCTGAAAGAGGCCTCCTCCTGGGGGAAAGTGGATACTGTTTACGAACAGATGGTCTACGCAGAGGCAACAACGGTGGTTCCGCTCATTGTCAGCTACCTCTATCACAAGAAGGATTGGGAAAAACGCAAGCGCTACAATTGGGCAGACCTGTTTATTCCTGTCTGATCCATTTCCAGATCTCCCTGTAATTCACTTTCTTTCCGTACATCAGAATGCCGGTCCGGTATATCTTTGCCGCCAGCCAGGTGGTCGCCAGAAAACCAAGCAGTAAAAGTACCATGGAGATCGCCACTTCATAGATGGGGACGCCGAAGGGGATGCGGATCATCATGACAACAGGCGAAGTGAAGGGAATGATGGAGAGCCAGAATGCCAGGGGTCCTTCCGGGTTCTGGACGATAAATTGGGCCAATATGATGGAAAGGATCAGGGGAGCAGTTAAGGGGAGCATGAACTGTTGAGTATCAGCTTCGCTGTCGACGGCTCCCCCGATGGCGGCAAACAGGGCGGCATACATCAGGTATCCGAATAAGAAGAAAAAGAGGAAGGAGCTGATCATCACGGGAAAATCAATGCTGTTCAGTGCATCCATTACTTCATTTACTTCCCCCTGCGGTTGGGTTTCGGCAGGGAGGTGGATCACCTTCCCCGGATCAAATCCACCGGCCGGCTGCTCTGTCAGTTGTTGCTGGGCCATCTCTGCCGTTGCCTTCCCTGAGAAGGAGGCAGTGACCCCGGTGATGATAATGAATGTTAAAACCACCCAGAGGGCAAACTGGGTCAACCCTACCATGGCGACACCGATGATCTTGCCCATCATCAACTGGAAAGGCTTTACGGAGGAGACTATCACTTCAACGATCCGGTTTGTCTTCTCCTCAATGACTCCGCGCATAACCTGGGAACCGAACATGAAAATAAAGAAATAAATCAGAATGGAACCGAAAATGGAAAGGATCATGCTCACCTCGGTGTAGCTTTTTTCTTCTTCCCCGTTGGAACCGATCTTGATCGTGTTGATATCGACCGAAGTCTTGATGGAACGCAAAAGGTCATCAAGATGGATGGCTGTGCTGTCGCCTCTGGTCAGGTCAGCCAGCTGTGCTTCCAGTTTGAGATCCTCTATCCGTTTCGACATCACATTCCGGATATAGCTTTTAACGTTGATGTTGACCTGCGTGCCTGCATAAAGAAGGGCATTTGTTGGCAACGCAACATCGGTTCGCGGTATGTAAAGCAAAGCGTAATCCTTGCTTTTTGTAAAGGTCTTCTTGGCCGATTGGATATCCGTATCCAGGTAATGAAAACGGATGTTGTCGGAGTCCTTGAATTTTTCTGTAAAAAGCCCTGTTTCGTCGATCACGGCCACCTGTTTGAGTTCATTGGTGGTAGTGGCTATGTAGATGGGTACCACCACGATGGCTGCCATCAGCAAGGGGCCCAGAATGGTCATGATAACAAAAGACCGTTTTCTTACCCGGGTGAGGTATTCCCTCTGGATGATCAGAAGAATCTTTTTCATTCTGTGACCTCCTTTTCCGTTACGACCTTGATAAAGATATCGTTCATGCTGGGAATGATCTCGTTGAGGGAATGGATCCCAATGTGCGGGATCAGCCGGGAGAGAAGGTCATTGGGAGTGACATCCTTTGGCATCCGGATACGGGCTCCCTGACGTGAAAGATCCTGTTCCTTTGCCAGGATCTGGAAGGAGTCGGGGAGAAGAGTGCCTAACTCCCGGTCTGTTTTGTCGAACCAGATCTCAAAGGTGTTGGTGGCGAAGTGCTCCTTGATCGCTTTTACATTCCCGTCGAGGATCTTTCTGGCATTGTTTATCAAAGCGATGTGATCGCATAATTCCTCCACGGACGCCATATTATGGGTTGAAAAGATGATGGTGGAGCCTGAGGCTTTCAGCGCCAGGATCTCCTCCTTCAGGAGGTTGACATTGATGGGGTCGAAGCCGCTGAACGGTTCGTCGAAGATCAGCAGTCTGGGCTCATGGATCACCGTTACAATAAATTGGATCTTCTGTTGCATCCCTTTCGAAAGTTCTTCCACTTTCCGGTTCCACCAACCCATGATCTCGAACTTCGCGAACCAGTGGGCCAGCCTTTTTTCAGCCTCCCTGCGGGACAATCCTTTCAGTTGTGCCAGGTACAATGCCTGCTCTCCGACCTTCATCTTCTTGTACAACCCACGCTCCTCAGGAAGATAGCCTATAGCCTCTACATCTGCAGGCTGGAGCTTTCTTCCCCGAAACAGGAGTTCTCCGGCATCGGGGGCGAAGATCTGGTTGATGATGCGGATCAGCGTGGTCTTTCCTGCTCCGTTTGGCCCCAGCAAACCGAAAATGGTTCCTTCGGGCACATGAATTGATACGGCATCAAGTGCTTTGCGGGCGGTAAATTGCTTAGTGATATCTATGGCCGAGAAGAGATCCATCCGTTAGTCGAAATAATCTTTTACTTTGGTGAAGAAACTTCGTTCCTTGTCAGTGGGGTCAGGCTGGAAATTGGATGATCTCCCGAGTTTTTCGAGCATGTTTTTCTCCTCTTTGCTCAGATGCCTGGGCGTCCATAGCTGAAGGGTCACCAGCAGGTCTCCTTTCCCTTCGTAACTGTTCACACTGGGTAATCCCTTGTTTCGTAAACGCAGGATTTTCCCGCTCTGCGTTCCTGCTTCCACTTTTATCTTCGCTTTCCCGTCGATGGTTGGGATCTCAATGGTTGTGCCAAGGACCGCATCCGCAAAGGTGAGGAAATGCGTGTGCAAAAGATGGTTGCCCTCCCTTGCGAAAAGATCGTGCTGGATCTCTTCGATCTGGATATAAAGATCGCCCGGGATTCCTCCGCGGGCAGCCGCGTTGCCTTTCCCGCTCATGGATAACTGCATCCCTTCCGCAACACCGGCAGGGATCTTGATCGTGATCACCTCTTCGCCTTTCACCACCCCATTGCCTGCGCAATCATGACATTTATCTGTGATCACTTTTCCCTCTCCGCCACAATTCGGACAAGTGGCGGTGGATTGCATCTGACCCAAAAAGGTGGAGGTGACGCGCGTAACATGACCGGTCCCGCTACAGGTGGAACAGGTTTGGTAGGCGCTTCCCTCTCTGGCTCCCGTACCGCTGCAGGAGGAACAAGAGATGTATTTGTTTACCTTGATCTTCTTCTCCACCCCATGCGCGATCTCCTCCAGGGTAAGTTTGACCTTAACCCTCAGGTTGGAACCTTTGTGAACCGTTCGCCCCGACCGGCGCCGGCCCCCTCCGAAGAAAGCCCCGAAAGGATCATCGAATCCTCCGGCGCCAAAAATATCGCCGAAATGGCTGAAAATCTCGTCGATGCTCATCCCGCCGCTGAATCCACCAAACCCGTGGTTGCCACCCAATCCTGAATGGCCGAACTGGTCGTACCTTTGTCGTTTGTTGGAATCACTCAGGACTTCATAAGCCTCGGCAGCCTCTTTGAATTTCTCTTCTGCTTCGGCATCCCCGGGGTTTTTATCCGGATGGTATTTCAGTGCCTGCTTCCGGTAGGCCTTCTTGATCTCTTCAATGGATGCTGTCTTGCTGACTTCAAGTATCTCGTAGTAGTCTCGTTTCGTTGTCATGTTGTTTCAGTCCTCAGTCCTCAGTACTTAGTCTTCAGTATACAGTTTATTCTTTTCGTCTCACATCTTACGTCCCACGTCCCACGTCTCACGCCCCAACCACCACCTTGGCAAAACGGATGACCTTGCCGTTGAGCAGATACCCTTTTTCAATCTCGTCAACCACCTTTCCCTTCAGGTCGGGAGTAGGGGCAGGGATATTGGTGATCGCTTCATGGAAATCAGTATCGAAGGGTTCTCCGATGGTTTTCATCTGGACAAGTCCTTTCTGGGTGAGAATATTTAGAAACTTATTGTAGATCAGAATGATGCCCTCTTTCAAGGCAGGATCGGTCTTCCCATCATCAGGGAAGGCCCTGATGGCGCGTTCAAAATCATCGAGCACAGGAAGAAGGTCGGTAATCACCTCTGCCGAGGCGGTTTTGCTCTGTTCTATGCGCTCTTTTATCGTGCGCTTCCGGTAGTTATCAAATTCGGAATAGAGGCGTAAAAAACGGTCGTTCAACTCTGCAATCTTTTCTTCCGGATCTTCCGGCACTTCCATCTCTTCATCCTTTTCAACCGGCTCACTGACGGGCATATCCTCAATATGGTTGATCAGCTCCTCATCCTGATGATCGTTATCCTCTTTTTTCTTTGGTTTTTTTTGCATAAAAGTCAGCTAATATAGATCTGTTTACTGTGGCTGGGCAGATACAAAAAATTTGCCATTCGGGGAATTCCGACAAAATGTCAGGGGCTGTTTCGACGGATATCTGCTCCAAGGGCATTTAGCCTGACATCAATGCGTTCATACCCCCTGTCGATCTGCTCGATATTGTCGATGATGCTGTTCCCCTGGGCGGAAAGCGCTGCGATCAGAAGGGCTACACCAGCCCGGATATCCGGTGAGGACATCCGGATACCGCGTAAGGGGTATTCATGGTCCAATCCGATCACGGTGGCACGGTGAGGATCACAGAGGATGATTTTTGCACCCATGTCAATCAGTTTATCAACAAAGAAAAGCCTGCTTTCAAACATTTTCTGGTGGATCAGCACACTTCCCCTGGCCTGGGTGGCCACTACCAGCACGATGCTGATCAGGTCGGGGGTGAACCCGGGCCAGGGGGCATCGGCAATGGTCATGATGGATCCGTCCATGAAGCTCTCCACGGCATAATGGTCCTGGGCGGGGACATGGAGGTCGTCTCCCCGGTGGATCAGGTCGATCCCGAGTTTCCCGAACACATCCGGTATGATGCCAAGGTGCTGATAATGAACATTTCTGATCGTGATCTCAGAACCGGTCATAGCCGCCAGGCCAATGAAACTTCCCACCTCGATCATGTCCGACAGCAGGGTGTGGTCACATCCGGCCAGGGAACTCACCCCTTCCACTGTGAGCAGGTTGGACCCAACGCCGGAAATCCGCGCTCCCATCCGGTTCAGCATGTTGCAGAGCTGCACCAGGTATGGTTCACAGGCGGCATTGAAGATGGTGGTGGTGCCTTCAGCCAGCACGGCAGCCATCAGGATGTTGGCGGTTCCCGTAACCGATGCTTCATCAAGCAACAGGTAACTTCCCTTCAGCTTCGGAGCATTGAATTCAAAACACTGATGATCGGCATGGTAGGTGAATGAAGCTCCCAGTCGCTGAAGCCCGTTGAAATGGGTGTCGAGACGGCGCCGTCCGATCTTGTCACCTCCCGGGAGATGAACGTAGCCTTTGCCGAACCGGCCGAGCAAGGGGCCGAGGATCATGATGGAACCACGCATGGATCCCACTTTCTGCCTGAAGTAGTCGGATTGAAGATAGTCGAAGCGGATCTCCCGTGCCTGGAAGGAGTAAGTGGAGGGATTCAGTTGCCTGACCACCATCCCCAGGTCTTTTAAAAGGTCGATCAGGCGGATGACATCGTGGATGGCGGGGATGTTACGGATGGTGACCTCTTCGCTCGTGAGCAATGTGGCACAGATCACCTGGAGCGCTTCATTTTTGGCTCCCTGGGGGACTATCTCCCCTGAAAGTCTCTTTCCTCCGGTGATCTCGAATGAGCTCACTGTGGTTTCCTGCGTCCCCGGAAGTTCTGGTTATTGTTCTCTTTGGGACGGAAAGGACGCCGTTTCTTATTCTGGGCTAAGATGTCACTGGTGGCCGAAAGCCGGGTGTTCTCCTTTAGCTTCAGGGTGCCGCTGGAAAGGATGCCAAGCTGCTCTTCAATCAATTCATCCGTCACCGAATCACGGTTCCAGTTAAGGTAGGATTTTTTCATGTAGTTGGCAATCGCCTTGGCCAGGGCATCTTTCTCGGGACCCTCCTCATAGGCTGACGCCTTTTCAATCATCTGGCTGATGTTTCTTCCGTAATGCCTGAATGTTATCTTGGTTCCGGAATAGGAGATGTGTTCGGGCTTGGCACTGAGGACCTGGTGCTCGGGGGGAGGGTATGGAGAATCCACGTCAAGCTTGAAGCCTGAAATGATGTAGAGATGATCCCATAGTTTATGCTTGTAATCGCTGGCTTCCTTGACCTGGGGGTGCATCTGGGCCATTACGTTGACAATGAACTTGGCTGCTTTGGTTCGCTTCTCCCGGTCCTCGATGGTGGTGATGTACTCGATCATCTGCTGGATGTTCCTTCCATATTCTGCAATCGCCATCGGACCGCGTGCCGTGTTGTATTCCATGAAGTTGAAAATTTCTGCAAAGATATAACAATTATCTCTATCAATTAGTTTCCCGGCAACCGTTTCTTTTTCATATCTTTGAGGAAATAAAGCGCATTCTTATGAAGAGAATTACACATGTTGCATCGATGGTGATTGCCCTTCTGATGTTATGGATGGCAGGTTGTCAGCCACAACCGGATGAGATGACCCTTGAACAGCAGGCAACCGTCGCCGACACCATCACAGCGCTGATGAACGATCTCATCGCAAACGCTGAAGCTACCAACGCGGCAAAAGCAGGGGCTCCGTTACTTGCTGACAGTACGGCGATTTTCTTTCTAAGCGGAGTCCCTTATTCCAAGGAGGAGATGATGGTGAACTTGGATTCCATGTACGCCGGGATGGGGTGGCAGAAGATAGAATTCGAGTACAGCCAGGTCTATGTACTGAGTCCGGATGCCGCTCTGTGGGTAGGATATGGAATTAATATCTATCCAAAGGGTGAAGAGGAAGTTACCTACAGGATCACAGATTCTTTCATGTGGCAGAGAAAAAACGGACAATGGGGAATTTCCCACTTTCATGAGTCAGGGGTTCCTGTTGTTCCGGAGGTGGCAGAATGAATTGAGCCTAACCAAGTTTCAGCCGGGCGAATTTGAGTAACAGCTGCTTCTGTCCGACCCCCTGGAAAAAGACCGTCGCTTTTTTATTGGGACCCTCTCCTTCCACCTGTACCACTTTGCCCTTCCCGAATTTTTCATGAACGACCTCCATTCCCGGGACGATCGATTCAACCGAAGCGGCGTTGAAGTCATCGGGGATTTCAGAAGGATTCGGTTTCTTCAGGTTTTTGAACGATGGCGTGCTTTTGGGAGGATGTTTCAATCCAGGCATGGAGATGGAAAAGTTGTCGTCCGTTTGAAACCCGGATGAGTGCACGGAGGCTTTTCTCGGAAGGTCGATCTGGCTCTCGGGGATCTCGGAGAGGAACCTGCTGGGCTCGCATTGGGTCAGATTGCCCCAGCGGTAGCGGTTCTCCGCATAACTTACGGTAACGTTTTTCTGGGCACGGGTGAGGGCGACATAAAACAACCTGCGTTCCTCTTCGAGATCCGACCTGGAATTAAGGCTCTGGATCGAAGGGAAGAGGTTCTCCTCCATACCGACCACGTAAACGTGAGGAAATTCGAGCCCTTTGGCTGAATGGACCGTCATTAGCAACACCCGGTCCTTGTTGTCATCTTCATTGAAGTCAGCATCGGTCAGCAATGCCACCTCCTGCATAAACTCATCCAGGGTGCGGATGGAGGTGTCGATCTCCCCTGACTCCATATCGGGTAACCGTTCCGACTCGGTGAATTCCTTGACCGCATTGAGCAACTCCTCCATATTTTCGTAATGGCTGACCCCTTCGGGCGTTTTATCCTCATAAAGTTGCTTCAGCAGCCCGCTCGATGCCGCGATGTGTTTTCCCAGATCATAGGCGTTCCGCGTCTTCAGCATGGCGTTGAAACTCCTGATCATGGTAAGGAACGCAAGGATCTTCTGTAACGTCCCGGAAGGCAGGGAGAGCTTATGTGCCTGCGGATCCGTGATCACATCATAGATCGACATCCCGCTGTCATCGGCCGCCACGATCAGCTTCTCGATGGTGGTCTTCCCGATCCCCCTGGCAGGATAGTTGATCACCCTCAGCAAAGCCTCTTCGTCTCTGGGATTGATCGCCAATCTGAAATAGGCAAGCATGTCTTTGATCTCCTTACGCTGGTAGAACGAGATGCCTCCGTACACCCTGCAGGGAATGTTGAGCCGCCGAAGGGATTCTTCAAACGACCTCGACTGTGCATTGGTCCGGTAGAGGATGGCAAAGGCACTGTTGGCAAGCTGGTGATTCATCTTCTGTTCAAAGATGGATTGGGCTACCAGGTTTCCCTCTTCCGTATCCGAGGAGGCCCGGAGGAGCCTGATCAACCCTCCCTCTTCATTTTCAGTCCATATTTTCTTGAAGATCTGTTGCTTGTTGTTTTCGATCACCTTGTTTGCCGCATGAACAATGGTTTTGGTGGAGCGGTAGTTCTGTTCAAGCTTGAAGGTCTGGAGATCGGGATAATCCTTTTTGAAATTCAGGATATTCTGGATGTTCGCCCCCCGGAAGGCATAGATGCTCTGTGCATCGTCCCCCACCACGCAGATGTTTTCATTGTTGGCGGCTAGTTTCTTGATAATCAAATACTGGGCGTAGTTGGTGTCCTGGTATTCATCCACCAGTATGTACTGAAACTTCTGCTGGTATTTAAAGAGCGTATCAGGAAAGTCCCGTAGCAAAACATTCATGTTGAAGAGAAGGTCGTCGAAATCCATTGCGGCAGCCCGCTTCAGACGGTTTTGGTACTGCGTGTAGATCTTTCCCGTCAGCGGTTTCCCTGAGGAGGTGTCGTACTCCTGGATCTCGGGATGGATGTTGTACTCTTCCGCTGAAAGAAGGGAAGTCTTGGCAGATGATATCCGGTGAAGGATATAGCCGTGCTGGTATATCTTGTCGTCGAGGTTGTTCTCCTTGACCAGGTTCCGGATCAATCGCTTGGAATCCTCCGTATCGTAGATGGTGTAATTCGGTGGATACCCGAGCAGGTGCCCTTCAATCCGCAGAATGCGGGCAAAGATAGAGTGAAAGGTCCCCATCCAGACATTACGGGCATCGGTACCACCCACCAATTGCACGATCCGCTCTTTCATCTCCCTGGCTGCCTTGTTGGTGAAGGTGAGTGCCAGGATCCGGAAGGGATCCACCCCCTTTTCCAACAACCAGGCCACCCGGTAGGTCAACACCCGGGTTTTCCCCGATCCCGCTCCTGCAATGACCATCACAGGGCCGTCCGTAGCCACTACGGCAGCTTGCTGTTCTCTGTTCAGGTTGTCAAGAATCGATGATGACATGGAAAGGGTTGGGAGGGCAAAATTACAAGTTCTGGGCAGTTTTTTCCTCATCAAAATCCACAGATACGATGGTTCTGTCAACAGTTACGCCAAATCAGCCTACACTTGCCTTGAAAAATGGTTCTAAGTGTCTGTAAATCAATTATAAAGTAATAAGAACTCCAATGATTCACAGATACAAAGATTTTATCAACAGATACCTTTCCGGGTTTGACGGATACTCATTTCCACTTTTATTAAGATGCTGATTGATAGATATTTGTATCAGAAATGTTACACAAAATAAGAGCATTTTAGCCATGAAAACAACACTTACAACCCTGGGAGTTGCACTTGCGATCATTCTGATCACATTTACCGGGTGCAATAAGAATCTTGACCCGGTACCCTCCCCAACGCAGCAGCCTGCTGCCACAAGCGCACTGAATGTTCCGGCCGGATTCGACTGGAAAACAACCCGTACGGTGACACTGAACCTAAGCCTTGATCTTCCGGTTTATTCCAGTGATTACAGCCGGGTGACGATCTATTCGGCAGATCCTTACAGCGGGGGCATTACACTCTTTTCAGGTTCTGTCGGAAACGGTTTCCCGATGGTGGCCCAACTGAGCATTCCCACAGCCCTCTCACAGGTCTGGATGCAGCTTTCGGCTTCAAGCGGTTATTCGCAAATTGTGACCGTCAATGTCACTGACAATATTAATTATGTATTTACCGATCACGGAGATGGCCTGAAAGCCGGCACTGAGATAACGGAGCCGGAATGCGGAGCCGGATGCAATGTGGAACACTCCGGAGCAGGATCGATCAGCATCAGTGATGGCCTGACTCATTGTATCACAAGCAGCTACACCGGTTCTGTCAGTATTTCAAACGGAACGCTTCAGATTTGCGGGACCTTTACCGGGCCGATCTCTATGGGCGACAATCATCATAATTGCATCCTGATCTTGACCGATGGAGGCAGCGCCAACATCAGCTCATTGAATATGGGAAAGAACAGTACGATGACGGTATATCCGTCCGCCACGTCAGTGGTCTCTTCCATCACCATGAATCGGAACGCCCAGCTTACCAACTGGGGAACCCTGACCATCCAGGGGAATTTCACTCCGAATGACCTGGTGGAGAACAACGGGACCATGACCGTCAACGGACAATACAATATGAATGGCAGTACAGGCGAACTGATCAATACAGGCACCCTTTTAATCAACAGCCACTGGAACGTAATCGAAGAGGTTTCCAACAGCGGTTCCATAGAGGTGATGGGGGATATGAACTGTAACAATTCCATTTTCCTGAATGCGTGCAAACTCATCGTTCATGGTGTGTTTCATTTGAATAACTGCGAATTCACCAATGAAACGGGATATATCAGGGTTTATGAGGAGACAAAGATCCAGGGTGGCGGTTCATTCATGCTGCTGAAAAACCAGTCGATGATCTATACGGCCGATCTGACCATGAATGCCGACATTACAGGCCAGGGTACGATGAATGAAGTGATGGTGACGGATGAGCTAAGGTTCAATGGTCCCAACGTGATCACCGGTTCGGTGGAGACTGCCCAGACCGACGGGGTCCTGGTGAGTGGCGGCCCTTCCAACTTCACAGGCGGAGCCACTTTTGTAAGTTTTGCCAACATCACCAATACGATCCCCGTCTCTGAATGCAACCCGCAAGGGGTGACGCCTCCTTCACCCTGTCCGGATACCGACGGCGACGGGGTCACCGACTGTGATGATGATTATCCTGACGATCCCACGCGCGCCTATAACAACTATACCACCGGTACAGCCGTCTTTGAAGATCTCTGGCCTTCGCAGGGTGACTATGACATGAATGACCTGGTGAACTACTATAAATATAATATGGTAACCAATGCCCAGAACAAGGTAGTGGATGTCATTGCCAAATTCTATGTAAGGGCTGTCGGCGCCAGCTTCCAGAATGGGTTCGGATTCCAGTTTGACAATGTGCTGCCTTCACAGATCGCCTCCGTTGAGGGATACGATATTACGGAAGGAACCATTGCATTCAACGGGAATGGGACCGAGAGCGGCCAGACCAATGCCGTGATCATTGCATGGGACAATGCGGAGAATGCGATCCACCGGGAAGGCGGAGCCTTCTATAACACCGTGGCAGGATCGCCGATGGGAACTTCGGATACCGTCACCGTTACCATTCATTTCAGCACATTACTCTCAACCACTGTTGTGGGAACTCCTCCCTTTAACCCATTCCTGATCAAGAATGGCGACCGTGCCGTGGAGATCCACTTACCGGATTACGTTCCAACATCGCTTGCTGACCCAGGCTATTTTGGAACCGGAGACGATAATTCCAACCCGGCCTCCAACAGGTATTACAAAACGGCGAACGATCTGCCCTGGGCGATCAATATTCCGGTCGGTTTTGACTATCCCGTTGAATATGTGGATATCCTTCTGGCCTACAACCACTTTGCTGAATGGGCTCAATCAGGCGGGGTTTCCTATCCTGACTGGTACCTCGATCTGCCGGGGTATCGCAACAGCGCAAACATTTACTAATCAGCTGACTTTTAAGTAACAGGAAGTTTTCATGGCCCTGTTTGGAGGGTGACTCGGAAAAGAGTCACCCTTTCTCTTTTTCCCCCTTAACGATCTGCTGGATGTTGAAAGTGAACTCCTCGACTGCCGGGCCAATTGGATTCATCTGTCTGACCCATCCTGATACCGGTGGATCAAACAGATGGTCAATCAATAATCAAAATCGTCAATGGTCTTTCCGCCGGGTTTTTTCGGGGCCAGAAAATCATAGAGGATCCTGCACTCAGTTGGAATAGGCCTCCCGTTGCGGAAACTTGGCATCATGGTCATCCTTGAGAACGCATCGGCAAGTTCCTTGTCAGGTTTGCTGACTCCCCTCATGTACACTTTGCAGCAGACCGGATTTCCGTTACGGTCGATGATCATCCTGGCCAGGATGGTGCCCGGAGAGAGTTCGTTGACATAGGTCTCGATCGAACGGCTGCCATAACTCGTGGTGTCGTTTCCGCAGTGGTAAGCCGGGACAGGATTGGTGCCGGTAAGACCGAATGCCTCTGCATTGATACTGTCGGCCAGACGGAAATATGTCTCACAATTGAGCCGGTTGGCCGGGTCAATGGTGGCAGGGAGGTATTGAGGGGGGATCAGGTCTCCGAAGGTGATTTGCTGGGAATAGAGATGCCCTGGAATAAACGCCCAGCCAAACAGCGAGATCAGCAAAATTTCAATTACGGTAATCCGTTGTTTTTTCATCGTGAATAGCCTGGTAAAAGTATGTATTATTGGGGAATAAATCGTTATTTTTGAAGGAAAAACCGGCATGCACCTCTCCCTTTATCAGATCGCAAACCTTGTTTTTATTGCCCTCCTGCTGGTGCTGGTACTCCGATACCTTTGGATGATGATGGTTCATCCCCCTGATCAGCCTGCCTCCTGGAAAGAGGCGATGCGAAGCGGATCCATTCCCAGGACACTTAGAAAACTGGAGCGTTTTTATCCGGATAAGGTTCGTTTTTACACCTGGTGGCTGCAGGTGGAACGGTTAAAAAAGGAGTCTGTGCCCGGGGCATTTGCTGAACTCGGGGTCTACCAGGGAAAGAGCGCCAGGATCCTGCATTTGATGGACCCCTCCAGGAGGTTGTACCTCTTTGATACTTTTGAGGGATTCCCTGCAGTCGACCTCAAAGGGGAGGAGGGGAAAGCCTCAACCTACTCATCCGGTCATTTTGCCGATACCTCCGTTTCAATAGTGATGAAGAAGCTTGGGGGAGGCGACGGGATCCTTCTCTTCCCGGGATATTTTCCGGAAACTGTGAAATCGGTGAATGAGGGATCCTTCTCTCTTGTCAGCCTGGATGCTGATTTGTACAAGCCTACCAAAGCCGGCCTCGAATACTTCTACCCCCGACTATCCCCGGGAGGCGTCATCCTGGTTCATGATTACAATCCCCACTGGACAGGCGTGATCAGAGCTGTGGATGAATTCATGAAGACCATTCCCGAAACGCCGGTACTGATCCCCGACCGCGACGGTACACTTTTAATCATCAAGGGGAAAAAGGTTTGAGGAAGTACGGAAATGCGGAAATACGTAAGACGTACGATGTAAGACGACAAGTAAACAAGCGGACAGGCGGACAAGCGGACAGGCGGATAGATGGAAATAATGAACCGGAACGAGCCGACCGACGGGAGCTCATAACCGAAGTGAATAACATGATGACCTCATCACCTCATCACAAAAGATGACCGACAACCCACAACCTTTAATCCCTCCTCCAGAATATTACACCAAAAAATGTATTTTCCCTTGTAGGATAAAAAAAATGTCGTACTTTTGCACCCTCAAAAATCGGTAACGGATTTTTGAGTGGATGACAAGCTGAAATAGCAAGGAAACCTGATAACGCGAGACGACTATAGGTTTTCATCCGGCTTCGAATGCGGGAACCGGGTTACGTCTCTGCCTCTTTTCACCTTCCTTTCTACATTCCCGCGAAGATTCCAATATAGTAAAACAGCCAGGGTTCATTAAATTATTATGATTTCGGATTGTTGAAATCGAATTAATTTATACCTTTGCACGCCCGTTTGGGGTAGTTTGACCATAAAAATAGTTTAAACCGATTGATATGCCTACGATTTCGCAACTGGTTCGAAAAGGAAGAAAAAAGTTGACCGATAAGAGCAAAGCTCCTGCCCTGGATTCATGTCCGCAGCGCAGAGGTGTTTGTGTGAGGGTTTACACCACCACCCCCAAGAAGCCGAATTCGGCTATGCGGAAAGTGGCCAGGGTTCGTCTGACCAACGGGAAAGAGGTGAATGCCTATATCCCGGGTGAAGGACACAACCTGCAGGAGCACTCCATCGTCATGATCCGCGGTGGTCGTGTGAAGGATCTTCCCGGAGTCCGTTACCACATTATCCGTGGCGCTCTTGACACTTCCGGTGTGGAAGGTCGCAAGCAACGCCGGTCAAAATACGGAGCAAAACGTCCCAAAGAGAAGAAGTAGTACAAGACCGTATATACGAGGCCTGCCTCGTATATACCTATTAGATAGCATATGAGAAAATCAAAACCAAAAAAACGTTCGCTGATCCCCGACCCACGGTTCAAGGATACACTGGTCACAAAGTTTGTGAACAACATCATGCTCCAGGGTAAAAAGAATACGGCCTACAGTATTTTTTACGAAGCAATTGATATCGTAAGCGAGAAAACGGGCGAAGATGGGCTGGAAGTCTTCAAAAAAGCGCTTGCCAATGTGACCCCGGCCGTGGAAGTCCGCAGCCGTAGAATTGGTGGTGCCACCTTCCAGATCCCTTCCGAGATTCGTCCGGGCCGTAAGATGTCCATCGGGATGAAAGCCCTGGTGAACTTCTCACGTAAACGGCATGAGAAGACAATGGGACAAAAGCTGGCGGCTGAGATCATGGCGGCTTACAAGGAAGAGGGGAGCGCATTCAAGCGGAAGGAAGACACCCACCGGATGGCTGAAGCCAACAAGGCCTTTTCACATTTCAGGTTCTAATCACAATGCCCGGTAAGATCGAAAATATACGCAACATAGGCATCATGGCCCATATCGACGCGGGAAAAACCACGACGACGGAGCGTATATTGTACTATACCGGGATCAATTATAAATTGGGCGAGGTGCATGATGGTACCGCCACGATGGATTGGATGGTTCAGGAGCAGGAGCGTGGCATTACCATCACCTCAGCCGCCACTACCGTTTACTGGGACTACCGGGGTGAGAAATACAGGATCAACATCATTGATACCCCCGGACATGTCGATTTCACTGTTGAAGTGGAGCGCTCGCTGAGAGTGCTCGATGGCGCGATTGCCATCTTTTGCGCCGTTGGAGGCGTTGAGCCACAGTCGGAAACGGTATGGAAACAGGCCGATCACTACCATGTCCCGCGCATCTGCTATGTCAATAAAATGGACCGGGTAGGGGCTGACTTCTTCCAGGTGGTGAACCAGATCAAAGAGAAACTCGGAGCCAGACCGGTTCCGGTTCAGATCCCCATCGGAGAAGAGGAGGAGTTCAGTGGCATCGTGGATCTCATCAGCGGAAAAGCCTTCTCCTGGGATGAAGCATCCTACGGGATGACCTTCACCGAAATTCCCGTTCCCGAGGACCTGAAAGAACTGGTAAGGGAACACAGGTTGCATCTAATCGAAGGAACTGCTGAAGAGAGTGATGAGATGCTGGCCCGATTTGTCAATGACCCAGAAAGCATCACGGAAGAGGACATTGTCACCCATCTTCGGAATGCCACGATTGAGAACCGTGTGACCCCTGTCCTTTGCGGTGCTTCTTTCAAAAATACAGGAGTGCAACTGCTGATTGACAATATCATCCGATTCCTTCCTTCTCCCTATGATGTGCCTGCGGTAAAAGGGATCAACCCCTTTACAGGCAAGGAGGAGGAGCGGCATCCCGATCCGAATGAACCGTTTACTGCCCTTGCATTCAAAATCGCCACCGACCCCTTTGTGGGAAGGATCACCTTTTTCAGGGTCTATTCCGGGAAACTCGAAGCCGGGCAGCAGGTGCTCAATACCACCACGGATAAAAAAGACCGTGTGATGCGCCTGATCCTGATGCATGCCAACAAGCAGAATCCAATCAAACAGATTGAAGCCGGCGAGATCGGAGTGGCGATCGGGCTTAAGGAGGCCGGCACCGGAGACACCCTTTGTGATGTGAAACACCCGCTTGTACTTGAAACCATGGCTTTTCCCGAACCGGTGATCAACATGGCCGTGGAACCAAAGACGCAGGAAGATGTGGACAAGCTCAGCCTGGCCTTTGCCAAGATGGCTGAAGAGGATCCTACCTTTAAGGTACGGGTGGATGACGAGACCGGACAGACCCTGATTAGTGGCATGGGTGAGCTGCATCTTGATATCATCTGTGACCGTTTGAAACGGGAATTCAATATTGACTGCAACAGAGGCACTCCCCAGGTGGCGTATAAGGAGGCAATCCTGACACCGGTTGAGCACCGTGAGATTTACAAGAAACAAACCGGGGGGAGGGGACGCTTTGCCGACCTGCTGATTGAGATCTCACCCGTACAGACGGAAACAAAGGGATTGCATTTCGTGAATGAGACCAAAGGCGGTGCGATCCCGAAAGAATTTATTCCCGACATTGAAAAGGGGTTGAAATCCGCCATGATGAACGGTCCGCTGATCGGTTTCCCGATGGAGAGTGTCACCGTCAGACTGCTCGATGGTTCAGCTCATCCTGTTGACTCCGACCACCTCTCTTTTGAGATCGCGGCCAACATGGCTTTCCGTGCGGCAAGCAAGAAGGCGAAGATCGTTCTGCTTGAACCGATCATGAGGTTTGAAGTGATCACCCCGAGTGAATATGTCGGAGAGGTGACCAGCGACCTTACCAAACGCAGAGGGCACGTGGAAGAGATTGATACGCGGTTGGGCAACCAGGTCATTCACGGAAAGGTGCCTTTAGCCGAAATGTTCGGCTATGTAACCACTCTTCGGAGCCTTACTTCGGGAAGAGCCACCTCCATGCTGGAATTCTCCCGGTATCAGGCGACACCCAAAGAGATCATGGATGAAGTCCTCTTTAAATTAAGAGGATATATACCAATATATAATTAGTACAGATACCAACAAAACATAGAAACGTGAGCCAGAGAATCAGAATTAAGTTGAAGTCTTACGATTACAGCCTGGTTGACAAATCGGCCGAAAAGATCGTTAAAACAGTCAAGGCTACCGGTGCCGTAGTCAGTGGCCCAATCCCGCTGCCTACCGACAAAAAGATCTTTACTGTACTCCGGTCGACCTTTGTCAATAAGAAATCCCGGGAACAGTTCCAGCTTTGCTCCTATAAACGGTTGCTGGATATTTACAGTACGACTTCCAAGACCATTGATGCCCTGATGAAACTTGAGTTGCCCAGTGGTGTGGAAGTGGAGATAAAGGTGTGATCGTAAACGAATTAAAAAAGTAGAAAAATGTCTGGATTAATCGGGAAAAAAATCGGAATGACCAGTGTTTACGATGCCGCAGGAAAAAATATTCCCTGTACGGTAATCCAAGCTGGTCCATGCATCGTTACGCAGGTCAGATCAAAGGAGAAGGACGGATACGATGCCATCCAACTGGCCTATGACGAGAAGAAGGAGAAACATACCACAAAGGCCGAACGTGGCCACTTTGCCAAAGCAGGTGTCTCGCCCAAAAAAGTTTTGGCCGAGTTTACCCGTTTTGAAGCAGGGCACCAGAAAACATTTGGTGATGTTCTCCGGGTCGACATCTTTGAAGAGGGAGAGTATATTGATGTGGTAGGGATTTCAAAAGGAAAAGGGTTCCAGGGTGTTGTCAAGCGGCACAATTTCGCCGGGGTAGGTGAAGCCACCCACGGGCAGCATAACCGTTTGAGGGCTCCCGGTTCCGTTGGCGCCTCCTCCTGGCCTTCGCGCTTGTTCAAGGGGCTCAGAATGGCCGGCAGGATGGGGGGCAACCGGGTGAAGATGATCAACCTGCAGATCATAAAGATTATTCTTGAAAAGAATCTGGTGCTGGTCAAGGGAGCAGTTCCGGGTTCAAACGGTTCATATGTAATTATTGAGAGATGGAAGTAGAAGTATTTAACATAAAAGGCGGGAAGACCGATCGTAAGGTGGAACTGAACGATGCCGTTTTCGGGATCGAACCCAACGATCATGCGATTTACCTCGATGTAAAGCAGCACATGGCTAATCGCCGGCAGGGGACCCATGCCACACTGGAGGTCTCCATGCTTTCCGGCAGTACCCGAAAACTTCACCGGCAAAAAGGAACCGGCGGATCCAGGAAAGGTCACATTAAAAGCCCGCTCTTCCGTGGAGGAGCAAGGGTTTTCGGGCCACAACCAAGAGACTACTCTTTCAAACTCAACAAAAAGCTGAAAAAGCTTGCACGCATCTCAGCGCTGAGCTATAAAGTGAAAGAGAACGGATTCACAGTGATCGAGGATTTTACATTCGAGGCTCCCAAAACAAGGCAGGTGACCGACATGATCAAGAATTTCAATGCGGAGAATACGCGTCTCCTGCTGGTCACCAGCAGCACCGATCCCAATGTGGTGCTTTCGGCCAGGAACCTGCAGAAGGTAAAAGTCATCAATGCCTCTGATCTCAATACGTATGAGATTCTCAACGCAGGCCGTATGCTGGTCACAGAGAGCTCTCTCAAGGAGATTGAAAAGATAACCCAGAATTAATCTGCTAATTCGCGAGCAATGAGCATTATAATCAAACCGATCATTACCGAGAAGATGACCCAGATAGGTGAACAACTGAACCGATATAGTTTTGTTGTTGACCGGTCGGCCAACAAGCTCCAGATCAAGAAAGCGATCAAGGAATTGTATGATGTGGATGTTCTTGAGGTCAACACGATGGTCTACTCCGGTAAAAACAAATCCCGATTTACCAAAGGCGGCGTAATCAAGGGAAGGACAACAACATATAAGAAAGCCATCATTACATTGGCTAAAGGTGAAACGATTGACTTTTACAGCAATATTTAATAGAAATGGCGCTCAAAAAATACAAACCGACAACACCCGGTCAGAGGTTCAAAGTCATCAGTGCGTTTGATGAGATAACCACATCAACACCTGAGAAGAGCCTGATTGCTACAAAAAAGAAAACCGGTGGACGAAACAATGAAGGAAAGATGACCATGCGCTACGTGGGGGGTGGTCACAAACAACGGTATCGAATGATTGACTTTAAACGGGATAAGGAAAACATCCCGGGAGTCGTCTCCTCGATCGAATACGATCCTAACCGGACGGCAAGGATCGCGTTGATCGCATACAAAGATGGAGAGAAACGGTACATCATCGCCCCTCACGGGCTGAAGGTCGGTCAGACCATCCTTTCGGGTAAGGGGGTTCCGCCTGAAATAGGCAATGCCCTTTACCTGAGTGAGATCCCATTCGGGACCGTGATTCACAACGTGGAACTGCGTCCGGGTCAGGGTGCCAAGTTGGTCAGAAGTGCCGGGAATTCAGCCCAACTGATGTCGCGCGACGGCAAGTTTGCCATCCTCAGGATGCCTTCGGGCGAGACCCGGATGATCCTTCAGGCGTGCAAAGCCACCATCGGGATCGTTTCCAACCCCGACCACAACCTCGAATCCTCCGGGAAAGCCGGACGTACACGCTGGATGGGCAGAAGGCCCCGCACCCGTGGCGTTGCCATGAACCCTGTTGACCATCCGATGGGTGGTGGCGAAGGAAGGGCTTCGGGCGGACACCCGCGCTCACGTAAGGGAATGCCTGCAAAGGGATACAAGACTCGCGCCCAGAAAAAGGCAAGCAATAAATATATCGTTGAACGGAGAAAGAAATAATATAATCATTGAATTATGAGCCGATCACTTAAAAAAGGTCCGTATATCAATTACAAACTGGAGAAAAAGGTCCTCGATTCAGTAGAATCGAAAAAGAAAACCGCAATCAAGACCTGGTCAAGGAGTTCCATGATCTCTCCTGATTTTGTCGGCCTCACCGTTGCCGTGCATAACGGTAACAAATTCATCCCTGTCTATATCACGGAGAACATGGTAGGCCATAAACTCGGTGAATTCGCCCCTACACGTATCTTCAGGGGTCATGCCGGGAATAAGGATAAAGGTAAAAAGTAACGACATAATTGAAGAACAATGGGAGTTAAAAGTCGTACACGCGCTGAAAAACGCAAGGAGACCAAGAAAAACACGGCCTTCGCAAGCCTGCAGAATGTCCCCACCTCTCCACGGAAAATGAGAACTGTGGCTGATCTGGTTCGTGGCAAACGAGTGGAACTGGCATTGCATATTCTCAAAACAAACCCCAAGCACCCGGCTATCCGCCTGCACAAACTATTGCTCTCTGCGATCTCCAACTGGCAGAGCAAACATGAAGGGCAGCGCATTGAAGAGAGCGATCTTTTTGTGAAGGAGATCCAGGTGGATGGCGGCAGGATCCTGAAACGGATCCAGCCATCGCCTCAGGGAAGAGCGCACCGGATCAGGAAGCGTTCAAACCATGTGACGATCATCGTCGAGAGCATGAACAAACCCGAAGTGATGCCGGAAGCCGAAAAGGATGAGGTAAAACCCGAAGTGAAGGCGCCCAGGGCGAAGAAAAGCACCGAAGGAACTCCGAAGGCTGCCAAAAAGGCTGCACCGAAAAAAACTGCCCCTAAGCCACCCAAGGCTATCAAAGAGGTGAAAAAGGCCCCAAAGCCAAAAGCTGCTGCAGCACCAAAGAAAGGAACCAACTTAAAATCAAATAATAAAAAAGGATAATGGGACAGAAGACGAACCCGATTGCAAACAGGTTAGGAATCATCCGTGGCTGGGATTCAAACTGGTATGGCGGAAAAAACTTTGAACCCAAACTGATTGAGGATGAAAAGATCCGTAAGTATCTGCATGCCCGTCTATCCAAAGCTGGCATCTCCAAGATTGTGATCGAACGAACCCTGAAACTGGTCACCGTAACCATCCATACTGCCCGTCCAGGTATCATCATCGGTAAAGGCGGTCAGGAGGTTGACAAACTCAAGGAGGAGCTGAAAAAGGTGACCAGCAAGGAGATCCAGATCAATATCGCTGAGATCAAACGGCCGGAACTCGATGCCGTCATCGTGGCAAGTACCATTGCCAGCCAGATTGAAGGAAGGATCTCTTACCGCCGGGCGATCAAGACTGCGATCGCATCAGCCATGCGGATCGGTGCCGAAGGAATCAAAGTGGGGATCTCAGGCCGGTTGGGAGGAGCTGAAATGGCCCGGCGGGAACAATACAAAGAGGGCCGGATCCCGCTGCATACCTTCCGTGCCGATATCGATTATGCCATCGGCGAAGCCCATACCACCTACGGCAGGATTGGCGTGAAGGTGTGGATCTGCAAAGGAGAGATTTATGGCAGGCCTGATCTGGTACCGAGCACCTCGAGCCCGAAGGGAAAACCCCTTGGAGGCGGTGGTCCGCAGCGGCCCAGGGGTGACCGGCCATCCCGACCGGCAAAGCCCAGAAACAGAAAATAGTGTAGCACCCTAATAATACGTTGAGATAATGTTACAGCCAAAAAAGACAAAATACAGGAAACAGCAGAAGGGGAAAATGAAGGGAAATGCCGGTCGCGGACATGAACTGGCTTTCGGTTCCTTTGGGATCAAAACAATGGAACAGGCCTGGATCACCGGTCGCCAGATCGAAGCTGCCCGTCAGGCAATCACCCGTCATATGAAAAGGGAAGGACAGATTTGGATCCGCATCTTCCCCGATAAGCCCGTTACCAAAAAACCTGCCGAAGTACGTATGGGAAAAGGAAAAGGCGCACCCGAATATTTCGTGGCCAGGATTACCCCGGGCCGGATCCTTTTTGAAGCAGAAGGGGTGCCTCTCCATGTGGCAAAAGAGGCATTGCGCCTCGGCGCCCAGAAACTTCCCGTTGAAACGAAATTCGTTCTCCGGAGAGATTACGTTGAAGAATAACAGACACCATGGAACAGAAAGTTATCAGAGAAATGACCACGGGCGAGATCAAAGAACGCCTGGACGAGGAAAAGCGCCAACTGGTGAAGCTGCGGCTGAACCATGCGGTTTCTCCACTCGAAAACCCAAATAAGATCAAGGCATATCGGAAGACCATCGCCCGCCTTGAAACAGAATTACGTCAGCGAATACTGAAAGACGAAGAAACGAAACAGCAAGTAACCAATTGACAATCATGGAAACCAGAAAACTTAGAAAAGAGAAAACCGGGGTTGTTGTCAGCAGTGGGATGAATAAATCCATCGTGGTGGAAGTGGAAAGGAAAGTGAAACACCCGAAATACGGAAAGTTTGTTAAAAAATCTTCCCGGTTTATGGCTCATGATGAGACAAACGAATGCCAGGAAGGTGATACGGTTCGCATTGCTGAAACCAGGCCTCTGAGCAAGAACAAATGCTGGAGACTCGTAGAAATTATTGAAAAGGTTAAATAGTCATGATACAACAAGAGTCAAGATTATCTGTAGCAGATAACAGCGGTGCCAAGGAGGTCCTGTGCATCAAGGTGCTTGGTGGAACCGGCAGGCGTTACGCCTCGGTGGGTGATCGCATCATTGTAACTGTCAAAAATGCTATCCCTTCAGGAAACATAAAGAAGGGGACGGTAGCCACGGCGGTTGTGGTCCGGACAAAAAAAGAGATCCGCAGAAACGATGGTTCCTACATCCGTTTTGATGATAATGCCGTCGTGCTTCTCAATGCCTCCGGCGAACTGATCGGGACCCGTATTTTCGGCCCTGTTGCCCGTGAACTGAGAGAGAAGCAGTTCATGAAGATCGTTTCATTAGCGCCGGAAGTGCTTTAACGAAGAATAATTCAAATCCCATGCAAAAGAAATTACATATCCGAAAAGGCGACACGGTGATGATCATCGCCGGTGATTCAAAAGGCCAACAGGGAAAAGTACTGGTGGTAGAGAAAGCCAAGGAAATGGCCATTGTGGAAGGAGTGAACATGGTTTCAAAACATACCAAACCAAATACGAAAAATCCCCAGGGTGGGATCATCAAGAAAGAGGCTCCGGTTCATATCTCAAACCTGATGATCGTCGACGGCACCGGGAAACCATCCCGGATCTCAAGGAAAGTCGATGCCAAAAGCAAAAAACTGGTTCGTTATTCAAAAAAAACAGGGGAGGTGATTAAGTAATGGCTTACATTCCAAGAATCAAAGAGAAGTACCTGAATGAGATCGTTCCGGCATTGATGGACGAATTCAAGTACAAAAACCGCATGCAGGTTCCCAGAATCCTGAAGATCAGTGTGAACCAGGGGCTTGGTGTTGCCATCTCTGACCGTAAACACATCGATACCGGGATCAACGAAATGACGATGATCACTGGTCAGAAAGCAGTAGCCACCAAATCGAAGAAAGATATCTCCAATTTCAAACTCAGAAGGAACAACCCGATCGGTGTCAGGGTGACACTTCGCGGGGATAAAATGTACGAGTTCCTCGATCGCCTGATCGCCATCTCCCTGCCGCGTGTAAGGGATTTTCGCGGGATCAGCGACAAAGGATTCGACGGCCGCGGGAACTTCACCATGGGTGTCACAGAACAGATCATCTTTCCTGAAATCGATATCGATAAAGTGGCCCGCATCAACGGAATGGATATCACCTTTGTGACCTCTGCTCCGAACGACCGGGAAGCCTATGCCTTATTAAAAGCTTTTGGATTACCTTTTAAAAACAAATAAACGATGGCGAAAGAATCAATTAAAGCCAGAGAACGCAAAAAAGAGAAATTAGTCGAGCGTTACGCTGAAAAACGGAAGGCACTCAAAGAGGCCGGTGACTACATCGCGCTGCAGAAACTTCCGAAAAACGCCTCTCCTGTAAGGCTGCACAACCGTTGCAAACTGACCGGAAGGCCCAAGGGATATATGAGATTGTTCGGCATCTCCAGGATTAATTTCAGGGAAATGGCCGTTAAAGGACTGATCCCGGGAGTTAAAAAAGCAAGTTGGTAGATAAATAGTTTAAGGCCGGGCATGCCCCGCCTCAACAAAAAACAAAGAAAGAATATGGTTACGGATCCCATTGCAGATTATTTGACCAGAATCAGGAATGCCGTGATGGCAAACCATCGGGTGGTTGAGGTCCCAAAATCAAAGATCAAGGTTGAGATGACCAGAATCCTGCACGAAAAGGGTTTTATCACAAACTACAAAGTGGAAGAGACCCCGCTGCCAGGTACGATCAAGATCGCTCTCAAGTATCACCCCGTGACGAAGATCTCCGCCATCAACGCCCTTGTCAGGATCAGCAAGCCTGGTCTGCGGAAATATGTAGACTCAGAACACCTGCCCAAAGTCTTGAACGGATTGGGGATCGCTATCCTCTCCACATCACAGGGCATCATGACGGATAAAGAGGCCAGGACCAAAAAAATAGGTGGTGAGGTGTTATGTTACATCAGCTAAAGAAGGAGAGAAAGAGATGTCAAGAATAGGAAAACTACCGATTGAAGTCCCTGCCGGGGTCCAGATCACCATCTCGGACAAGAACCTGGTTACGGTAAAAGGGAAATTAGGCGAATTGCAACAACAGGTCGACCCGAAGATCATAGTGAAACTCGATGGAGACAAACTGCTGGTAACCAGGAGCACCGATGAACAGGATGACCGTTCAAAGCACGGTCTTTACCGGTCGCTGCTTGCCAATATGGTAAAGGGAGTCTCTGAAGGCTTTACCACCGTTCAGGAGCTGATCGGTGTGGGTTACAAAGCCTCTTCATCAGGACAAACGCTGGAGCTTTCCCTGGGGTATTCCCATAACATCATCATGGAGCTTCCGAAAGAGATCATCCTCGAAACAACGGCACAGAAGGGGAAGGCGAATACCATCATCCTGAAATCCTTTGACAAGCAACTTCTCGGACAGGTTGCTGCCAAGATCAGGTCGCTGCGTCCGCCAGAACCATACAAGGGAAAAGGGATCAGATTTGAAGGGGAGGAGATCAAGAAGAAAGCTGGTAAATCAGCCGCAGGTCAGTAAAGACGAGGCATGCCTCGTCTTTACCGACCTCTGGCATGAATCGCCTACAAGATAAAAAAACAAAAAAATGGCAATAAAGAATAAAAAAGAACAACGACGTGCGCGGATCAAGATGAGGATCCGGAAGATCGTGAAGGGTACTGCCGAACGGCCTCGTATGACCGTGTTCAGAAGCAATAAGGAGATCTATGTCCAGTTGGTCGACGACCTGACTGGTACCACTCTCGCGACAGCATCATCGCAGGCTGAAGAGATCGCCGCACAGAAAGTTACGAAGATTGAGCAGGCAAAACTGGTAGGGAAAGCCATTGCTGAGAAAGCGGTTCAGGCAGGGATCGAATCTGTCGTCTTCGATCGAAACGGATATTTATATCATGGCCGTATTAAATCCCTGGCGGAAGCTGCCCGGGAGAATGGTCTAAAATTCTAATTAGCTATGGCAAACGCTAACGTAAAAAGAGTAAAATCAAGCGAAATTGAATTCAAAGATCGCCTGGTCAGCATCCAGCGGGTTACCAAGGTAACCAAAGGGGGACGAACCTTTAGTTTTTCAGCTATCGTAGTGGTAGGCAATGAGAATGGCGTGGTTGGATATGGTCTGGGAAAAGCGAAAGAGGTCACCGCAGCCATCGCCAAAGGGATTGATGATGCCAAGAAAAACCTGATCAAGGTTCCCATACTAAAAGGTACCATCCCACATCCTCAGGAGGGTAAGTATTCCGGGGCACTTGTTTTTCTGAAGCCGGCCGCTCCCGGTACGGGTGTCATCGCCGGCGGTGCCATGCGTGCTGTCCTGGAGAGTGTCGGGGTGACCGATGTTCTGGCAAAATCGAAGGGATCATCCAATCCCCACTCTGTCGTAAAAGCAACCATCAATGCACTGGTCCAGCTCCGCGACCCCTATACCATTGCACAGCTCAGGGGTATCGACATGGATCGGGTCTTCAACGGATAATGTAGCACTGTAATTATTAAACGCATCAGAGAAGATGGCAAAAATCAGAATCACCCAGGTAAGCAGCAAAATCGGCCGGCCTGAAAGGCAGAAAAGGACCCTCGAGGCTCTGGGACTCAAACGGATCCGTCATACGGTGGAGCACGAAGCCACTGCACAGATCCTGGGTATGGTAAACAAGGTAAAGCACCTGGTCACCGTGGAAGAGGTGACCGAATGATAATCGATCAGACGTAACAACGCATAAAATACAGACAATGAATTTAAGTAATCTAAAACCGGCTGAAGGTTCGACCAAAAAATCGAAGAGGGTTGGACGTGGACAGGGATCAGGCAGGGGAGGCACCTCCACCCGCGGGCACAAAGGCGCCAAATCCCGCTCAGGCTATTCCCGGAAGCTTGGAAACGAAGGCGGCCAGATGCCTCTTGCCAGACGTGTTCCGAAATTTGGATTTAAAAATATCAACCGGATTGAATACAAAGGAATCAACGTGGATGTGCTGCAATCCCTGGCAGATAAACTGAAGGTGACTGAAATCAATCTGGAACTCCTCATCAAAAACGGATACGCTTCCAAGAGAGACCGCATCAAGATCCTGGGCAGAGGTGAACTGAAGACTAAACTCGATGTAACAGCCCATGCATTTTCCGCTACGGCTAAAAAGATCATTGAAGATAACGGAGGGAGTATAACCACCATCTAATTGCTGTTGAATGAAAAAGCTGATACAAACCATCCGGAATATTTGGAAGATTGAAGACCTTAGAAAGAGGATCCTTTATACATTGGGGATTCTGCTGATCTACCGACTGGGCTCTTACGTTGTGTTGCCCGGAGTGGATCCCGGGATGCTTGCCAATCTCCAGAACCAGAGCAGCCAGGGATTACTTGGCCTGCTCAATATGTTCTCGGGAGGCGCATTTGCCAATGCATCCATCTTTGCTCTCGGGATCATGCCCTATATCTCTGCCTCCATCGTGATGCAGTTGTTAGGACTTGCCATTCCCTACTTCCAGAAATTGCAGAAAGAGGGGGAAAGCGGAAGGAAAAAGATCAACCAGATCACCCGGTACCTCACCGTGATCATCCTCATCTTCCAGTCGCCTGCTTACATTGCCAACCTGGTATCCCAGATGCCTGCGGAAGGGATCATGCCTTTTAACCCCAACGTGACCTCCCATTCCATCTTTTCGTTCTTCGGAATATCCTCTATCATCATCCTTACTGCCGGATCGATGTTTATCATGTGGCTTGGCGAACGCATCACCGATAAAGGGATCGGAAACGGGATCTCGCTGATCATCATGATCGGGATTATCGCCCGGTTGCCGTTTGCCCTCTTTGGGGAGCTTGTTTCCCGGATGGAGCAGCAGGGCGGCGGATTGGTGCTTTTTGTTGTGGAGCTTGCCTTCCTGGTCTTTGTCATCCTGGTCACCATCCTGCTGGTTCAGGGAACCCGCCGGATCCCGGTTCAGTATGCCAAACGGATTGTGGGAAATAAACAGTATGGCGGTGTGCGCCAGTATATCCCCTTAAAGGTGAATGCAGCCGGTGTAATGCCGATCATTTTCGCGCAGGCGATCATGTTCCTGCCGCTGACACTGGCCGGATTTGCCAATTCGGAAACCCTTTCGGGGATCGCCCGGGTGTTTACCGACTATACCAGCTTCTGGTACAATTTTGTCTTCTTCCTGATGATCATCTTCTTCACTTACTTTTATACGGCAATCACCATCAATCCTACGCAGATGGCGGAAGACATGAAAAAGAACGGAGGGTTTATCCCTGGCGTCAAACCGGGAAAGAAAACGGCAGAGTTCATCGACAGCATCATGTCGAGGATTACCCTGCCCGGCTCGATTTTCCTGGGATTTGTGGCCATCATGCCGGCATTGGTGAAGTTGGTGGGAGTTACGTCACAATTCGCACAGTTTTACGGGGGAACATCCCTCCTGATCTTGGTGGGGGTTGTGCTTGATACCTTGCAACAGATAGAAAGCCACCTGTTAATGAGGCATTATGACGGGTTGACGAAGTCGGGAAGGATCAAAGGCAGGTCATCGTTCAGTATGGCCAGGTAAACTAAAAGATACCGGATGATTGTTACGTCGAACGAAGAGGTTGAGTTATTGAGAGAAAATGCGATCATTGTTAGCAAAACACTGGCAGAAGTCGCAAAATATATTGAACCGGGCGTTAAAACGATAACGCTGGATAACATAGCGGAAGAATTTATCCGCGCGGAAGAAGCGGTTCCCGGTTTTAAAGGGTACCGCGGGTTTCCGGGAACCCTGTGCATCTCGGTCAACGAAGAGGTGGTACATGGGATACCGGGAGGGAGAGTTCTTAAAAATGGTGATGTTGTGTCGATCGACTGTGGCTGTATCAAACATGGTTATTATGGTGATTCAGCTTACACCTTCCCGGTGGGGGAGGTTGACCAGGAGGTACTGAATCTGCTTCAGCGAACCAAAGAGTCTCTTTTCAGGGGCATCCGGATGGCTCAGGCAGGAAGACGGGTGGGGGATGTCAGCTATGCCGTGCAAGACTATGTTGAATCGTTTGGGTATTCAGTCGTTCGTGAGTTGGTGGGTCATGGGATAGGAAAGCAGCTCCACGAAAAACCCGATGTGCCGAATTACGGACGGCCGGGTTCGGGAGCGAAATTGCCGGATGGTCTGGCGATCTGTATTGAACCGATGATCAATCTGGGAACAAAGAATGTTGTTCAGGCTGCAGATGGTTGGACGATCCGTACATCCGACCGGAAACCATCCGCACATTTTGAGCTGACACTCATCGTACGGAAGGAGGAACCGGATGTACTTTCGACCTTCTCCTACATAGAAGAGGTTTTGAGACCATAAATAAAACAATAATGTAAAGATGCGGCATGCCGCATCTCACAATAAAAAAAAATGGCAAAGCAATCTTCAATCCAGCAGGACGGAACGGTCGTCGAATCGCTTGGCAACGCCATGTTCAGGGTGGAACTCGAAAACGGACACGTGATCACGGCACACATCTCGGGAAAAATGAGGATGCACTACATCAAAATATTACCGGGGGATAAGGTGAAAATCGAAATGTCACCCTATGACCTGACAAAAGGAAGGATAACGTTTAGATACCAATAGTAAAAAGAGGTAACCATGAAAGTTAGAACATCGATCAAGAAACGGTCAGCTGACTGCAAGATCGTTCGCAGAAAGGGGAAGCTGTTTGTGATCAATAAAAAGAATCCCAGGTTTAAACAAAGACAAGGTTAACAATATAAAGGAGTTTAATTATGGCCAGAATTGCAGGTATTGATTTACCCAAACAAAAACGGGGAGTGATCGGTCTGACATACATCTACGGGATTGGCAGAAGCAGTGCGGAAAAGATTCTGAACATGGCAGGGGTGGATGTGAACAAGAAAGTTCAGGAATGGAACGATGATGAGCAGAACGCGATCCGTACGGTCATCAACGACAAGTTCAAGGTTGAAGGAGCCGCCCGTTCAGAAGTTCAGATGAACATCAAACGGTTGATGGACATTGGAGCTTACCGGGGAATCCGACATCGGCTGGGACTTCCGGTCCGCGGACAAAGTACCAAGAATAATGCCCGAACAAGAAAGGGCAGAAAAAAGACGGTTGCCAATAAGAAGAAGGCAACGAAAGGTTAATCGTAGTTAGTTTTATCTATGGCAAAGATTGAGAAAAGTGCAAAAAAACGGGTTGTGAAAGTCGACCCTGTTGGGAGGGCTTATATTAATGCCTCTTTCAATAACCTGATCGTGACATTGACCAACAATACCGGTCAGGTGATCTCCTGGTCGTCAGCCGGGAAAATGGGCTTCAGAGGGTCCAAGAAGAATACGCCTTATGCCGCCCAAATGGCTGCACAGGATGCTTCAAAGAGGGCTTACGATGCCGGATTGAGAAAAGTCAAGGTCTATATCAAAGGCCCGGGGGCAGGAAGAGAATCCGCTATCCGTACTATCCATACTTCCGGAATTGAAGTTTCTGAGATTATGGATATCACCCCATTGCCACACAACGGTTGTCGTCCTCCCAAAAGGCGCAGAGTCTAAAAGAAACCATTCAAAGATCTATTATAATCAAGAGTTATGGCTAGATACATTGGTCCGAAATCAAAGATTGCAAGAAAGTTCAGAGATCCGATCTATGGACCTGATAAGTATTACGAGAAAAAGAACTATCCTCCCGGCATGCACGGACAGTCGAGGCGCCGCCCCAAGTCATCAGAATATGGGACCCAGTTGATGGAGAAACAGAAAGCGAAGTATACCTATGGCATTCTGGAACGTCAGTTCAGAAACACCTTTATGAAGGCTGCCCGGAAGGGTGGGAAAACGGGGGAAGTACTGCTTCAGCTGATCGAAGCAAGGCTTGATAACGTTGTCTTTCGCTTGGGAATTGCCCCTACGCGCAGTGCAGCACGTCAGTTAATTTCACACCGTCATATTTCTGTGAATGGTTCCGTGGTCAATATTCCAAGTTATGAAATTCGCCCGGGGGATATCATCAGTGTTCGTGAACGCTCCAAATCATTGGAATCCATTCTGAATTCGGTTGCCTCCAGGTCAAATCAATATCCTTGGCTGGAGTGGGATGTGAATACCCTTACCGGAAAATTCATGAGCTACCCCGAACGTGAGCAGATCCCCGAGAATATCAGGGAGCAACTGATCGTCGAATTGTATTCCAAGTAATCATAGCAAATAAAAATTAACCCCTAAAAAGGCAATTATGGCAATATTACCGTTTCAGAAGCCCGAAAAGGTCATCATGGTGGAATCAGATGACAACCGTGGCGTGTTCGAGTTTCGTCCTCTCGAACCCGGTTTCGGGATCACTATCGGAAATGCCCTCAGGAGAATCCTGCTTTCTTCTCTCGAAGGATATGCCATCACCTCCATCAAGATCGAAGGAGTTGATCAGGAGTTCTCAACCATCAAAGGCGTGATCGAAGATGTTACAGAGATCATCCTGAATTTGAAACAGGTTCGGTTCAAGAAACTGATTGAATCGGAAAACTCGGAAAAAGTCACCGTGATCGTTGGCCAGCAGAAAGAGTTCAAAGCCGGTGATATCAATAAATTCCTCTCGGTGTTTCAGGTGCTGAATCCCGATCTCGTCATTTGTCATATGGATCCTGCTGTGAAACTGACCCTCGAGATTTCCATCGATAAAGGCCGTGGATACGTTCCCGCAGAGGAGAATAAAACACTGAGTACAACGCTGGGCAGGATTGCCATCGATTCGGTTCATACACCGATCAAGAATGTGACCTTCCATGTAGAAAATTTCCGTGTTGAACAGAAAACAGACTATGAGAAACTCCTCCTCGAAATCATTACCGATGGCTCAATCCCTCCGAAAAATGCACTGAAAGAGGCGGCACGGATCCTCATCCACCATTTTATGCTCTTCTCGGATGAGAAAATTACCCTCGATACCAATGAAAAAACGGTGACTGAGGAATTTGATGAGACTTCCCTCCACATCAGACAGCTTCTGAAGACCAAGCTGGTGGATATGGACCTTTCGGTTCGGGCGCTTAACTGCCTCAAGGCAGCTGACGTAGAGACTCTTGGGGATTTGGTGGCCTTCAATAAAAACGATCTGCTGAAATTCCGCAATTTCGGCAAGAAATCCCTCACCGAGTTGGAGGAGCTTGTCAAGACGAAAGTACTGGAATTCGGAATGAATACTGCAAAATATAAATTAGATAAGGATTAACTGGAATGAGACACAAGAAGAATATCAACCATCTTGGAAGAACAAGTGAGCACAGGAAAGCGATGCTTTCCAACATGGCTTCCTCATTGATCCTTCACAAGAGAATCACGACCACCCTGGCAAAGGCAAAAGCCTTGCGTTCGTATGTTGAGCCGCTGATTACCAAGGCAAAAGAGGATTCCACTCATTCGAGACGAATGGTCTTCAGCTATCTCCAGAATAAAGAGGCTGTATCGGCACTTTTCCGTGAGGTTTCGCTCAAAGTGGCTGACCGGCCCGGTGGGTACACCCGCATTTTGAAAACCGGCCCGCGACTAGGTGATAATGCCGAAATGTGCATCATCGAGCTGGTGGATTACAATGAACTGATGATTGGGCAGAAAGAGGATCTGAAAGGCAGAAGTACCCGTCGCCGCCGCAGCCCCGCCAAGAAAAAGGGTGAGGAAACCAAGACCACCGCAGAAGTGAAAGAGGAGGCTGCACCCGAGGTTGAGGAAGAGGTCACCGAAGTGAAGGAAGAGACTGCCCCCGAGATCACCGAAGAGGTGAAAGCGGACACAGTAGCTGAAGAGAAGCTAGAAGAAAAGACCGAGGAAATTGTAGAGGAAAAAGCCGAAGAAGAACCCACTAAAGAGAAGGAATAAAATGAGCCGTATCATCGCTACTCGTGCCCGTCAGATTCTGGATTCACGCGGCAACCCTACTATCGAGGTCGATGTGATCACCGAAAACGGCGTCCTGGGAAGGGCAGCAATCCCTTCAGGCGCTTCCACCGGGATTCATGAAGCTGTCGAACTGCGTGACGGTGACAAGAAGTTCTATCTCGGGAAAGGGGTTCTGCAGGCAATACATCATGTGAATACCATCATTGCCCCTGAACTGGAAGGGATGTATGTTACCGAACAGATCGAGATCGACAGGAAGATGATCGAACTTGACGGAACACCGAACAAAGGAAAATTAGGGGCTAATGCCATTCTTGGTGTCTCTCTGGCCGTTGCCAAAGCGGCTGCCCAGTCTACTGCGCAGGAGCTCTATCGATACATCGGCGGGGTTGGTGCTAACACCCTGCCCATCCCGATGATGAATATCCTCAACGGCGGTTCACATGCGGACAACTCAATCGATTTTCAGGAATTCATGATCATGCCGGTGGGAGCTTCCTCCTTCTCGGAAGCGATCAGGATGGGGGCAGAGGTGTTTCATCACCTGAAAGCCGTGCTGAAAAAAGGGAATTACTCAACAAATGTGGGGGATGAAGGGGGATTTGCCCCCAACCTGAAATCCAATGAGGAGGCGCTGAAAGTCATCATCAAGGCCATTGAGAAAGCCGGATATAAACCGGGGAATGATATCTACATCGCCTTGGATCCAGCCTCTTCCGAATATTATATCCCGGAAGAGAACTGCTACCATCTGAAGAAATCCACCGGGGAAAAATTGTCTCCCGCCCAGATGGTCGCCTTCTGGAAAGACTGGGTGAGCCGCTATCCGATCATTTCGATCGAAGACGGAATGGCGGAAGATGACTGGGACGGTTGGAAGCTGATGACCAAGGAGATGGGAAAGAAGATCCAGCTGGTTGGGGATGATATTTTCGTGACGAACGTCAATCGCATTCAAATGGGGATTGACAAGGGCGTTGCAAATTCTGTCCTTATCAAGGTAAACCAGATCGGAACACTTACGGAGACCATTGATGCGGTGAATATGGCTTACAGGAACGGCTATACGGCTGTGATCAGCCATCGTTCGGGAGAGACCGAAGATACCACCATTGCCGACCTTGCCGTGGCACTGAACACTGGTCTGATCAAAACCGGGTCCGCCTGCCGTACCGACCGGATCGCAAAATACAACCAATTGCTTCGGATCGAGGAAGAACTAGGAGATTCAGGGATTTACCTGGGCCGGAATTTTAAGTTTGTAAAATAACAGTTACCCAATGATTTGTGAAAGTCCACTCTGCCGGGTGGGCTTTTTTGTTGGAAAAATGTTGATATCTAATACCGGAATCATTGGTTTCTTAAGAATTCGAGGCA
>Ga0163209_1000020_pt1 | contig 62096 bp, 59 predicted proteins | sample Kivu_160m_FD_113538 | JGI IMG/M metagenome (GOLD analysis project Ga0163209, IMG submission 113538) | Freshwater microbial communities from Lake Kivu, Western Province, Rwanda to study Microbial Dark Matter (Phase II) - Kivu_160m | ecosystem: Environmental > Aquatic > Freshwater > Lake ...
GCGCCGGGGTAGATGACAATGACCGAGGCACCGGGAACATTTACCGGCGGGTCTTCCGTGCGGGGCATGGTAATGAATGAGTTGATGCCGGCTACAACCAGTAAAATGAACACCAGGAGGGTAAACTGGTAGTTATCGATCGCAAGTTTTGGAAGGTTCATGACAGGATTATTCGTTTGCCGGATGGACAATGATTACTTTTTCTCCGTCGTTCAGGTAGCCGGCTCCTTCCAGAACCACCTGTTCTCCAAGATCCAGTCCGCCGGTGATGCAGACATTGCCGGCGATCTCCCTGATGGTGACGGTTCGCAGGAAAGCGATGGAATCTTTCACTACAAACAGTTTTCCCTGATGGCCTTCCGCTTCAACCAGCACATCGATAGGAAGTTTCAGGCAGCTGTCGGCGCGGGGAGGAAGGATATCCGCCTTGGCGATGAATCCGGAGGCCAGTTCAACGCTTTTGGGGTTTACGGTGAGCTCAACCTCATAGGTCCCGGTGTAGGGATCGGCTGACTTTCCCACCTGGGTGACCCTGCCGGCGAAGGCCATGCCGGGGTAGGGGTCGAAATAGATCCTGGCAGGGTCGCCTAGGTGGACATGAACAATGTCTCGGTCGGTGAGGTTGGCTTTGACCACCCAGTCATCTTCCGTCGAGCCAAACAGCAGGACCGGCTGTCCGGCGCTTACGATCTCGTTCTCTTCGGAAAGTTTCAGGAGGATCTTGCCATTGGAAGGGGCTTCAATCGTGGAAAACTTCAGGTTGAACTCGGCAATATCAACGTTGGTTTTAGCCACTTCCAATGCCGTTCGTGCATCCTGCAGGTGTTCCAGGGTCGCCACACTGTCGCGGTAAAGGTTCTCCACACGCTGGTAATCCCTGAGCGCTTTGTCGTAGCCTTGCTCCGCCTGCTGCTTTCTGGCTTTGATCTCGGCCAGGTTCAGGCTGGCCAGAAGGGCTCCCTTCTTCACCGATTGCCCTTCATTCACCTCGAGTTTGTCAATGATTCCCCCCGTTTTAAAACTGAGTTTCACCTCTGTTTTGGAAGAGAGTTTCCCGGAGGTGTGGATCGGCTCACCTGTTGCATGGGAAGAGACGGAAATGACTGTCACACGCTGGCACTTTTTCTCAGGCAGAGAGGTGTCTGCATGATGGCATCCCAAAAAGAGGAGAAGGATCAGATAAAGGATTGCGTTTGTTTTTTTCATGGGATTTTATTCAATCGGATAAGTTGCTAATGTACGTTCCAGCTCTGCCAGGCTGATCTCATAGTCGTAACGGGCGATGATCAGATTGAGCCCGGCGCTGGTCATGTCGGTGCGGGCATCCATGAATTCCAGCAGGTTCGATTGCCCCTGGTAATATCGTTTGCTGATCAGGTCAAAGGCTTTTGAGGCGCTTTCATTCTCCGCAACAGAGGTCGCAACAGTCTCCCTTGCAGTCACCTCTCCGTACCAGGCATCCGTGACCTGTAAACGGATCTGGTTTTCCACCTCATTGTATTTTTCATTTATGATATCCTGGCTGATCTTCGCCTCTCGGATCTTGGAACGGTTCTCAAATCCTTTGAAAAGGCTCCATTGCATCACGAGTGAGGCATAGAGGAAATCAGATTCAGGGTCGATGGAGTAATTTTCCCCCTGGATCCCATAGTCCACGCCAAGCCCCAGGGTAGGGGCCTTGTTGTATTGATGTCGTTTGAGGTTGTGAGCAGAAACATTCTGGTATTTGGCTATCTGCTGAAGTTCTTCGCGATGCTCCAGAGACATCGTTATTGCCTCTTCCTCCGGAATGGATTCCCTTAGCTGCAGGGTGTGGTCATCCACAATACTGATCCCGGCCTTCAGCGGTTTATTCAGGAGAAAATTGAAATAACTTCTTGCTCTTTCGTGAAAATCCTGCGCTTCCGTAAGTTGCCGCTCCACTTTGCTTTGTTCTGCCCGCGACCGGTAAACGACATCCAGGGTGACTTTATCGTTGACATAAAGGCTTTCGTTCACACGCACGTTTTCTTTCACCACCTCAAGTGTCTGGTTCAGCAATTCCAACGCCTTGACAGTTTTCAGGTAGTTGAAATAGGCGGTCTTGATCTCTTTGACCAGTTCGCGCTTGTAGATCTCCACATCAATGGATACCGCGTCGGAGAGGTCTTTTCGGATCTTGAAATTAAAAAAGATATCCGGCCGGAACAGCGGTTGCCTCAGCGTGAGTTTGGTCTCCTGTTCGGTGGGCCGGATAAAATAAATCTGCTCGTTCTCTAACTGAGGAAATTGTTGTGAATGAGTAAGTTCATTCAAGGTGGTATACACGGGATTGAGCAGGTCCCCCACCGGAAAATCGATAGTCCGTCCGCCATCGGCTACGGTAAACCTTGCAGAAAATCCAATATCGGGGAAGAAGAGGGCTTTTGCCTGGTTCAATACCTGCAGACTGCGGTTGTAATCCAGTTGTTTCTGCTTTAGTCCCAGGTTATTGTCAAACCCATCCCGGATATAATTCTCCAGGATCTGTTCCTGTGCCGGGGAGGTGAGGGAGGTTCCCGCTAGCAGGAACATCACTGCGATGGTTTTACAAATCAGGTGATCCATGGCTTTTTCTCTCCATATTTTCTGGTTTCAGTCCGTCACTGATCAGATCGAGGTGGAAGGTCACCAGCTCCTCCCGGGTGATCTTCTGGAATTCAAATGCCGGTTGCTTCATGGCGTACATCACAAGGATACCCATCATCTGCGACCATAGCAGGGTGGTGAGGTGGGTGGGAGAGAGGTCCCTCCGAACCGATCCGTCGGCTATCCCTTTGAGAACCATATCGTTCAGCATGCTGATGGAGGACCTCCCTTCGATGAACCTCTTCAGTTTTTGTTCATCAATGCGTTGATGCTCCATGTCGCGGCTTTGAAAAAACATCATTGCCTGGAAATAATCGGGATGGCTGTTGGAAAATTCCACAAATGCTTCCCCCAGGAGCCGCAGGTTGTCATGACCGCTTTTTTCTGGATCAATCGCTTTCTCCATGTAAACCAGCAGGATCTGGTTGCCCCGGTCCATGATCTCAAAATGCACTTCATCCTTGCTTTGAAAATAGAGATAGAGTGTCCCTTTGCTCAGTTCGGCCATGGAGGCGATATCATCCATGGTTGAACTGTCGTATCCCTTGGTGAAGAATACCTTTTCCGCGGCGTCAATGATCGCTTGCCTGCGCTGTTCGCGCTCCCGTTCCTTTCTTTCTGCTATACCCATATATAGTTGATTGTATAAGTTTCATAATATGACTATCAGTCATTTTATAGACAAAGATAAATAAATAAAGAAAAATTAATTATCCGGAAATAAAAAAGAATAAAGAGAAAATTAATGCTGGTAGCAGCAATTGAATAAATCGATCAAGGATGAGCAGCCGCTATCTTAACACAGCGTTTTCCAGGATCACTGGATAGAAGTAGCCGGCGCCAAAATCCTTGTCGGCCGCCACAACGCCTTCGAAAGTGACAGTATCGCCAACATTCACTGCAGACAGTGTTGTAACGGTCAGATCAAACTGGTCACCGTGTTTGGTGCCATCCTGAATGTGCGCCCAGTTGCGCTCCATGATTTCGGGAAGAAACTTGACAACCACCCCCTTGATCTTAACACTCTTTCCATCGAAACCTGCTGGGTTTGCGTACAGCTCTTCAATGGTGACCCCACCTTCAGCTTTTGGAATTTCAATTCCTTGCTGCTCCCTGATCTGAGGCTTTGACCCCATCGTCATGGGCGTATTCACGCTACCCGCCAGGATGGGCTGATCAGAAAAATCCTGGACAAAGAAGATGCTGGGGAATGTCCGGTTAAGTTCATTGCTGGTGAAATTGGTCATCTCAGATCCTTCAGACCAGAAGTAGGTTGCCTCTTCGTTCACCTCATTTCTCGGGATGGCGATCCAGTAGCCCCGTTCATCTTCAGAGACGAGAACATAGGTGTAATTGCTTGTCTGGATCACCTCCTCTGCCACCACCTGGTGTGCATTGGGCGCCAGGTTGTCGACCTTTTTATTTGAATTTGATCCGCAGGCCGTTATGAGAACAATAAGCAATAGGAAGAATCCGTACTTTACTATATTTAATTTCATATATTTGTTTTTTAATTCCAGCACAAAGGTAACAATTTACTCTGTTTTCTTGAACTTATTCGTTCCAAGACATGTCAATAGGTCGCAGAATATATATCTTCTTCCTTGTACTTATCATCCTGGCAACGCTGATAGTCGTTTCTTACTTTGGATTTCCATATTACACCCTTCCGCTGGAGGAGAGGTTTTTCTTTGAGGGCCACACTGCTCTAAAACCCGGAGGCTTACTCGGTCATGGATTCGGCATCCTCGGAACATTGTTCATCCTTATCGGGATTACAGGGTATATTCTCAGGAAGAGGGTCAGAGCCATGTCTGGCTGGGGATTGCTGAAATACTGGCTGGAGATTCATATTTTTCTCTGCACCCTGGGACCGGTCCTGATACTTTTTCATACAGCATTCAAGTTCGGGGGACTTGTTGCCATCAGTTTCTGGAGCATGGTTGCTGTCTTCTTAAGCGGGATTGTCGGCCGCTTCATTTACCTGCAGATACCGCGGTCCATCGAAGGAAGGGAATTGAGCCTCCAGGAAGTAAAGGATATGAAAGTAAACATTGGAGAGGTGTTGAGAGAGTCCTATTCTTTGGATGAAGAGAGCCTCACTCTTCTCGTGGATTCTACCAAGCAAAAAATTCACCTGTACTCCAGGAACCCTTTCAGCAAGGTTTTGAGAGATTTCATTGCTAAACGAAACACCCTTCGTCAAATAAATAATGTTATCATTAAAAACAGGCTCAGCCGGAAGGAGCGAAAACAAATCCTTAACCTAGTCAGGCATGAGATCAATCTGAACAGCCGGATAGAACGGTTGACATATATGCAGAACCTGTTCAAATACTGGCATGTTGCCCATTTTCCTTTTGCCATCATGATGCTGGTCATCATGGTCATTCATGTCGCGGTTACCATTGTCCTGGGCTACCGTTGGATCTTCTGATATGGAAAGATTGATTGAAGAAATCCTGATTTATTCTCTGGTCTTCATTTTCTGCCTGACCGTTGTGATCCTTTATCTTCGCCGTCAGAGAAAAAGATCCCGGACCGTTGAGGAGAAAATAGAGAAAGCCAAGCTGGATGGGCTGTATGAACCCGTGTCGCTTCATCCGGTAGTGAATCCAAACAAGTGCATTCAAACCGGCGCATGCATTGCAGCCTGTCCCGAAAAGGAAATTCTGGGCATCAGGGATGGAAAAGCTACCACCATACATGCATCACGGTGCATCGGACATGGAGCATGTTTTCATGCCTGCCCAACGGAAGCGATCACGTTATGCATTGGTACGGAAAAGCGTGGTGTAGATCTTCCTCACATAGATAAGACCTTTGAAACAAATATCTCGGGAATATACATAGCCGGGGAATTAGGGGGAATGGGTCTTATCCGCAATGCCGTGGAACAGGGCCACCAGGCTGTAGAGAACCTGATCAGGGCAAGTAAAAAAAACCGGTTCGGGGATTATGACCTGATCATCGTGGGAGCCGGACCAGCCGGTATTTCCGCCTCTCTAACAGCAAAAAAGAATCAATTGAACTACCTGACATTGGAGCAGGACACACTTGGGGGTACGGTATTCACTTTCCCACGATCAAAGATCGTCATGACATCTCCCATGGACCTTCCGCTTTACGGTAAACTGAAGCTACGGGAGACCTCCAAAACGGAATTGTTGGATCTTTGGAAAGATGTTCTTCGGAAAAACGACATCACCATCAGGGAAAACACGAAGGTAGAGTCTGTCATTCCTGAGCTGGGAGGGTTCAGGGTGATCACTCAGAAAGGGGAGGCATTTACCACGTGGAAGGTCTTATTGGCGATTGGCCGTCGCGGCACTCCCAGGAAACTGGGAATTCCTGGGGAATCCATGGAAAAGGTATCATATCGGCTCCTGGAACCCCAAAGTTTTTCCGATCAACGGATCATGGTCGTAGGGGGAGGAGATTCGGCTGTTGAGTCAGCTCTCCTGCTTTGCAATCACAACGATGTGATTCTTTCATACAGAGGTAGTACGTTCAGCCGTCTTAAGCCAATGAATAATATGCGGATAACAGAAGCGATCAATGCGGGGAAGCTGACCGTCCGTTTAGAAACTGTACCCGTTGAGATAAAGACCGACATGGTAACCCTGGCCTCTACAAAAAAAACCGGTGAAACAGAATCGATTAAAAATGATCGGGTTCTGATCTTTGCCGGCGGAGAATTACCTGCACGGTTTCTGGAGAAAATCGGTATCACCATTACAAAAAAATTTGGTGAACCGCTATTGAAACATGGATGATAAAAAAATAAAAAGACGCACCGGGAAGCGGAAGAACACTTTCTGGATAATTATCATGCTCTCAGGCTGGTTGCCATGCTCTGCATTTGGTCAGATTTCGCCTGGGGATCTTGCAGCAGTTCATGCCCATATCGAGGGGATTTCCAACTGCACCAAATGTCATACCCTGGGATCGAAAGTGACCAACGAAAAGTGTCTGGAATGCCATACAGAGGTAAAGGAAAGGATTACCAGGCAGCAGGGTTTCCACGTGTCCGCCAAAACCAAGGGAAAACCCTGTATTTCCTGTCACAGTGATCATCATGGCAGAAACTTTGATATCATTCATTTTCAAAAAGATGCGTTTGACCATACCCTGGCGGGCTACCCATTGGTTGGGGCACATGCAAGGCAGACTTGTGAGGATTGTCATAAACCTGACCATATTGCAGACAATAAAATCCGGACAAAAAAATTTACTTTCCTCGGATTGACGACCGATTGTCTCGGATGCCACGTGGATTATCACCAACAAACTCTTGCACGAGCCTGTTTGAGTTGCCACAGTATGGAAGCGTTCAAACCTGCCGAGAACTTTAACCATGAGAAGACGAACTTCCCATTGACGGGCCGTCATCAAACCGTTGAATGTTCTGATTGCCATAAGACTACCATCCGGAATGGAAAGGACTTTCAGGAATTTTCAGGAATCGATCACCAGAATTGCACCAGCTGTCACACTGATATCCATCAGAATAAATTTGGACAGAGATGCACGGATTGCCATACGACAGTATCGTTCCGGACTATCACAGGAATGTCGGGTTTCGATCATTCCAGTACCGGGTTCCCACTCGAAAACAAGCATGCCGGACTGGTATGCAGCTCATGCCATAAAGGCAGCCTGACCGATCCGTTGAAACATGAAAAATGTATCGACTGCCATCGGGATTACCATGAAGGAGATTTCATCCGGCAAGGATCCGTGCGAAGCTGCGCTGATTGTCACACGACCAAAGGATTTCAGGAATCTTCGTACACCCTGCAAGACCATAATCAGGGAGCGTTCATTCTGAGAGGGTCCCATCAGGCAACACCTTGCTTTACATGTCATATGAAAAATGAGCACTGGCGTTTTCGCGATATTGGAGAAGCCTGTTCAGATTGCCATAATGACATTCATTTCCCGCATATCAGAGAGGTGTTTTATCCCGGATTGACCTGCCAGAGTTGTCATGACGAAACCAGCTGGTCATATATCCGATTCGATCACACACTGACGGATTTTCCCCTGACAGGCGTTCATGCAAGACAATCCTGCCGTAGTTGTCACTTTAAGACGAATGGTGCAGGGGAGACCTATCAGCTCTTTTCAGAACTCGACCCGTCTTGTTCCACTTGCCACTCAGATCACCATTACGGACAATTTAATGCAAACGGATCAACCGATTGTCTTCGCTGTCATGATACGGAGCGATGGACATTAGCCCGATTTGACCACAACACGAAGACCCTCTTCAAACTGGAGGGCAGACATGCCCAGATTGCCTGTTCGGCATGTCACAAGACAGTTTTAAAAGATGGGGAAAGTTATATCCTTTATAAAATAGGAGATACACGATGCGAGCATTGTCATTGATTACCGGATTGTTTGCTGTGGCTCTGATCTCAGCCTCACTGGCTACAGACTCCCCTCACGGAAAGGATTTTAATGTTCCGTGTGGGCAGTGCCATAGCGCTAAGGGATGGTACCTCGATAAGGAGATCTATTCCTTTGATCACAAAGAGACGAGATTCCCGCTGACTGGCCAGCATGATGTCATCGATTGCCGTCAGTGTCATCTTTCCCTTATTTTTTCAGACGCTAGGGAGGACTGTATGGCTTGTCACACGGATATCCATTACCAGACGGTCGGACCCGATTGTCAGCGTTGTCATACAACCTTTTCATGGATTGTGAACAACATTACAGAGATCCATAGGATGAGTCGCTTCCCTCTGGTTGGTGCACATTATACGGCCGATTGTTCATCATGCCATCCCTCTGCTTCATTGCTTCGATTTGAACCGCAAGGCGTTGCATGTTATGATTGTCACAGATCTGATTATGAATCGGCAACAAACCCGAACCACCTTCAAGGCCAATTCTCCACTGATTGCTCCGGATGCCACATGATCAACGCTTTTTCTTGGACCAACGCAGGTGTTAACCATGATTTCTTCCCCCTGGAGCTGGGCCATGCCATCGGCGATTGCCAGCAATGCCATTCCAGCGGGACTTTCTCAGGGCTTTCCCCGGCATGTTCCGCCTGTCATATGGAAGATTATAACTCAACAACCAATCCCAACCATTTCGCCAGCAGTTTCCCGGTTACCTGTAGCGATTGCCACACCCTTAACCCTGGCTGGAAACCGGCTGAATTCACGCTGCATGACGTACAGTTTTTTCCAGTCTATTCCGGTAAACACCAGGGAACCTGGATCAGTTGTTCCGATTGTCATAATAGTGGAGGAAACTTTGCATTGTTCACTTGTGTTGATTGTCATGATCATAACCAGGCCGACATGGATGACGCCCATCAAGGTATCGGAGGGTATATCTATGAAAGCCAGGCCTGTTACGAGTGTCATCCCACCGGTGAAGGAGAGGGTGGATTTAATCATAACCTGTCCGGTTTCCCTTTGACAGGTGCCCATATCACCACCCCTTGCTCCGGATGCCATATCAGTGGGTATACCGGCACACCCTCAAACTGTGATGCCTGCCACATCAATAACTATAACTCATCAACAAACCCCAACCATACGACCCTCTCGTTGCCTATTACATGCGGTGACTGTCATACCACCAATCCCGATTGGAAACCGGCTTCATTCCCGATTCACAATAACTTCTTTCTTCTACAGGGAGCCCATTCACTGATCGCACAGCAATGCGATGAATGCCATCAGGGAAATTACATGGAAACGCCCAATACATGTGTAGGTTGCCATCAGGATGATTACAACGGAACCACAAGCCCGTCGCACAGTACTGCCCATTTTCCCACTGACTGTGAGACTTGTCACACGCAAACCAGCTGGACACCCTCCACCTTTGATCACGACAATCTCTACTTCCTGATCTATTCGGGTAAGCACAGAGGAGAGTGGACCACATGCGCCGATTGTCATCCCAATCCGTCAAACTATGCCCAATTCACCTGCATTGATTGCCATGAGCACAATCAGCCGGATATGGATGACGAGCATAGCGGGGTTCCTGGATATCAGTACAACAGCATCGCTTGCTATACATGTCACCCTACTGGAGGTGGGGATGGAAAATTTAAATCCCCTGTCATCAATCGTAAAAGCAATTGACGCGATGCAGAATAAAACGAAATATTTTGTCCCAATTATGGTTTTGTGCCTCTTTTGCGCATTGTTGAAAGTATATGCCCAGGAGAAAACAGTCGGGGGGATGGTATCATACGTGACTAGTCAGCATGTTTACGTGAAATTTAATTCAACTGAACAGATCCGGCAGGGAGACACTCTCCTGATCCAAATTGGGAACAAGTCGGTTCCTGCACTTCGTGTCGAAAATCTATCATCCATCTCATGTGTCTGTACTCCTTTGGGAAACTATTCGGCCAAGGTTTCAGATAGTATATATTTTATCCCATCAATGAACGTGCAGCCGGTAGGAGCGGGTAAAGAACAATTGGAACCACCTGAAGCAGACCACGAGGCAGCCCTCATTCCTCTAATGGCTGTTGACAAGTCGGATAGTACCTCAGGAACAGAAAAGCAGAACCAGGAGAACCGTCAGGATCTATACGGATACCTTGCGGTGGCGACCTACACCGATTTTACCAATACGCCTGCCGGCAATACCTGGAAAATGAAGTATACTGCTTCGGTCAACATGAGGAACATAGCAAAATCGAATGTCTCGTTTGAGAGTTACCTGAACTTTGTGCACCGCAAGGATCATTGGCAAGAGATCCAGCAGGATCTTTTCAACGGACTAAAAATTTACAATCTTTCTGTAAATTATAAATTCCTTGATCACTACATGGTCTTGATCGGTAGAAAGATCAACCCAAGGATTTCCAATCTTGGCGCAAATGACGGAATACAATTCGAAATGAATTTCCAGCCTTTCACCATAGGGATTGTAGCCGGTTCGAGACCCGATTATTCCGATTATGGCTTTGACTTCAGTCTCTTGCAGTTTGGCGTATTCGTCGCTCATGACAAGCTGACGAGAAATGGGTACCTGCAGAGTACACTGGCATTTATTCAGCAGATGAATGCCGGCAAAACAGACCGTCGATTTGTCTACCTGCAGCATTCCAACTCTGTGATCAGAAACCTGACCTTTTTTGGATCTATCGAAGTCGATTTTTACCATCAGGTGCTGAATACTGAAGATAGCACCTATTCCTCAAGCAGTTCGCCGACCCTGTCCAACTTATACCTATCCCTGACATACCGGTTGTTACGTAAGTTGGATATCACTTTTTCATACAGTGCCCGTAAAAACGTGATCTATTACGAAACCTATAAAAACTTCCTAGACCAGATCCTGGATGAAGAGACCAGGCAAGGATACCTCCTTCGGATCAACTACCGACCCGTTGCCAAACTCAGCATCGGAGTTAACGGAGGGTACCGGTTCCAGAAACAGGATATAAAACCTGCCGGGAATATCCAGGGATATGTCTCATACAGTCAGATACCGGGTATCAACATGGCCGCCACGGCCTCCGTCACCTGGCTGGAGACATCGTACATCTCCGGAATGGTCTATAATTTGGGAATTTCAAAGGAATTTTTCCGTGGGAAATTATATTCAGGGTTGGCATACAAATACATTGATTACCGGTTGTACGGATCAGAGATCAAACTTCCACAAAATGTAGGCGAAGTCAATATCACATGGAGAATCGTCCGCCGACTTGCATTCTCTCTCTTTTATGAAGGCACTTTTCAGGAGGTGGATCAGTTCAACCGGATTTACGCACAGTTACAGATACGGCTGTAGGGTTTAGTAAAGGTCTTTGCCAGTGATGGTTCTTCCGGAAGCGTCAACCATCCAGCATGTTTCATTAAGAACGATTTTCACCAGTTCCTTTTCCGCCACAGGAATCTCAACCGATAACTTCAGCAGTGCATAGAACAATAAAACCCTCTCCCTGTCACTGGCTGTCTGAAAGAGCAATACCTCGTCGGGAAGGGCGATGCGACCGGTCTGTTCAAAAACGGAGGTTTTCCCGGGGATCCGCCTGACCATCTCCATGGCGTCCCTCACCGTCAGAACCCCTCCCGCCGACAACCATACTTTATATCCTGTAAGGGCAGCTTCAGGATAGATTTCAGGGTGAGGCACATCTTCCAGCCGGGCGGTGTACCAGACACTGACTGCCCGTTCATTCTGAAAAGTAAATGCCAGGTTATGAGTTATCCGTGCGATTTCACCGGGGGATCTCGATGGATTCAATGCTGCTATGAGCCCAGGGGATTCATCGCGGTTATCTGTTCCGGGGAGAGGGGAGAGGCTTCTTTGTTGTTTCAGGTATTCAAGGCTTTTACCGATCAATGGCATTGCGGAGGAGATATCCAGGTCAAGAAACCGGCTGATCTTTTCGATGGTTGACAGCAATACCAGATAGGGTATGCTCCCCTGGTTCAGCGGGAATATCCAGGAACCGTTAGCCGTGATCAGTCGGTCACAGGTGAAGACCCTGCTGAGAAAAGCATTTCTTACTGTCTCATGTTCAGAGGCAGAAGCGGTCTCTCTCCAGGAGGCTGCCGTGAAGAACTCGCGTTTTCCGTTGAACAGGTACCCATCGCTTCCTTCGGGAAAGAGAAAGAGGATGTAATGCAGGGGAGATCCGAAGATGACGATCTCATCCAGGTTACAACATTGCCTGATAAAGGCAAGGGAAGCGATCAGGATGCATTCATCGGCACAGGAGGTGATGCCCAGCGGGTGGTTGGGAGTAGGAGGGAGGGTTTGTGCCAGTCTCAGGACAATATCCACCGTTGGGTAGACATATTCGGGAAAGAGGCCCGACTCCAGAAATCCATTCAGCAGATGGGCATAGGGTTTGAACTGCTGAACATGGTGGTAGGCATCTTTCAGGATTTCCAGTGTGTAATCATTGGCTTTCAGGGCTTCCTGATCCGTTAGTTTTTCCCGCTCCTGAAGTCCCCAGATCCGTGCAAAGTCGGCCGGCCGTGCATGATAAAACCGGCCGTTCAGGTAATGGAACAGTTTGAAAAGGGCGTGCTCCCGCTCCGCTTCAGCGGAGAAGGGCCCGGGTGTATGAATGGCATGATGACCAAGTTCTTCCAGTTTTTCTGACATCAGGTTTGCCAGAAGGACATTGAAGACCAGGTCGGGGTAAAAAGTTGTGTCAAACAAGGTTGGCTTAACTGCCCTGATCAGGGGATTCATCTTTGTAAATATACGGTTTAAGCGTTAAAACTGGATTCTCCATGTTCCCATCGGGGAAAACCCCATCTGGAAATAATAACGGATCTCTCCGGTAGTTGGGTCAATCCGCTGCAGGGCAATGTTGGTGTAGCTGGTCCGGTATTGAAGGTCAAGGAGAAATTCCAGGTTGTAGCCGGGCATGTTCCGTTTGATCCCGAATCTGAAAGCAATCCTCTTGTAGGCGGGAAACCGTGACTGGTAGGCCTGGCTCCAGTCGGGGACAGGTTCGCCGGTGGCTACGGTTGCATCGACATCATAGGGGATATAGGGGTTACCTCCTGCCAGGGTGGCCCGGAGGCCGAATGAGAGAACGCCCCACTTCCGTTTCCCCACTACAAATTCGTATCCACCTACGGCATTCAGCACATAATTTACATTGAAAGCGGTACTCCTCTTGATCTGGTCATATCCCCGGTAGGTTGAATTGAACAGGGAGGCTGTCAGCAGGTAGTAATAGTTCTTTTTAAAGAACCGCTCGAAGGTGAATTCCACCCCGTAGTTCTCTCCGGTGCCAAGATTGATCAGGCTGTCGGCATATTGCCGGTTGATAAAGAACTCATGTCCTTCATTCAATAAGGCATATTCGGGAATTGACCGCTTCACGGGTATGTTGAAGAGGTACTGATAGTATGTCTCTATTTTAAAACGCAGATTTCTTGTGATCAGGTAGTTATATCCGAGCGCCACCTGCCAGCTCCGGGTGAAATCCATCTCGCGGTTGGGTTGCGAAACGGTGCCGTCGGGGTGATGGGCAAGCACAAAATAGATCACCCGTGGCTGCATCTGGCTGTAAAGGCCTGCACCGAAATTCAGGCTGTGACGATCGCTGATGATCCAGTCAAAGCCGATCCGGGGTTCCAGTGCGCGGCTGTCGTTGAGTGTCAGCCATGAACCGTAGATGCCTGAGGTCATCGAAATCCGGTCGGAGAAGCTGTGCTTCCATTGCAGATAGGCACGGGCGAAGCCCATCTCTTCTTTAGAGTCCGTATTCACCAGGAAAGCACCTTTCCACATCATGCTGTCGGCGAAGGACATCCAGAAATAGTCAAGAAAAATTCCCGTTTCCAGGCTGTTGCTGGCCGAAAACTTATGAAATAGCTGGGATGACCACGAAGCCTTGATCTCCTGTGACCTTTCTGCTGCCCATGGCACTGGTGCTGTCACCGTATTGGAGAAGGTGTCAATCTGGGTATGTACAAGTGAACCAACGAGGTAGATGATATTTTTCAGCCGTGTCTTTGGCGAAAGGAGGATCTGGTGTGTCAATCCCAGAACCCCCAGGTTTGAGCCATTGGAAAGATCCTCTCCGTAATCGGGAAACATCCACTGGTCCTGGGGTTTCTCACTGTCAAAGAGGTCGATGTTGCTGATCCCGCCCATCCCGGTGATCGTAAAGGTGCCGGCTTTTTTCGTAGGAAAAGTGAATTTCATGTTCAGATCCTGGTAGCGTGGGACCAGGTTCAGATGAATCCCCATATAGCTTATCAGTTCCAGTAAGGAGTAACGGTAAGCGATCAGGTAGGAAGAGGATGATCTTTTTGAGAAGGGCCCTTCAGTGCCGAATTCCAATCCGTTCCAGCCGGCCTCAAACCAATATTCCCTCCGGTCGCTGTTACCGTGGCGTATCTTCAGGTCAAATACGCCTGCCAGCGTATTGCCGTACTGGGCGGGGAAGGCTCCGGTGAAAAAGTCTGAGTTTGTCAGCATGTTGTTGTTCAGCACCGTGACCGGCCCTCCGGTGGTTCCGACGGCCGCAAAATGGTTCGGATTGGGGATCTCCATGTCATCCAGCCGCCATTGCAGCCCCATCGGACTGTTTCCCCTGACGATGATGTCGTTCCGGTTATCCATTCCGGAGGTGACCCCGGCAAAGTTCTGCGCCATCCGGGCAGGATCGTTGTAGCTTCCGGCAAACCGAAACGTCTCGTCCACACTGAAACTCCTGACGCTTACCGTGGCCATCCGGTTGATCGGTTCGTATTTTTTATAGTCCCCCCTGATCTCCACCTCCCTGGCCGTGAGCACCATCTCCTGGAGATACACGGTGACCTCACTCTCCTTTCCTGAGCTGACAATGATCTCCGGCGACTCCCAGGGAGCATAACCCACATAGGTCACCCGGATCTCATGGGTCCCGATGGGAATATTGGATAATTTAAAATGGCCTTCCTCATCCGTGACGGTCCCGATCAGGGGATCACTCTCCTGCAGGACAACAGTGGCTCCCGGAAGAGGGGTGAGCGTTTGGCGGTCTAGAACGATGCCCTTGATCGCCTGGCGAAGGATGGGTTGTGAAGGTGCAGGATAGATCAGTATAAAGAAAAGAAACGTGAGAAGCGAAAAGCGAAAAGCGAAAAGCAAAAGATTAAGATCCCTCATGGCTATTGGCTCATGGCTTATGGCACATGGCTCAAGGTTATTCTGTCATCAGCAGGTCGACCTCCTGCTTTGCAAGCCGGGACCAACGGGGATTGATGAATTTCCCGCCGTCCCAGTCAAAATCCACCAGATCAAAGGTCTCTTCGTAAAAGGTCAGCCGGCTCTTTAAATCCGGGGTGTGTTCAATGAAAATGATGTTTTCCGGCTGTTCGTCAATATGCTGAAGGATGCGGGTTGCCAGCGGTGCTACCCATTCTGTCACCGGTGTGCCGGGATTCTGTCTGTAAATTTCCGTGGCGATCACCAGGGTTTTTCCATCTTTGCGCCGTACAACCTTCAGCCCGCAACGGGAAGGGGTTTCCCACTGCCCTGGAAAATCGAAGTAACTGTCCATGTAGTGGTCAAAGGCCGGATTGATTTCCATAATTCATTTATATTCAGTTCTATACACGAACCTCTTTGCCAAAGGATACATCGATCAGGTCCCTTCTCCGGGGTTCAAAGGTGCCGTCCTGAAGCTCCCGGTTGATGACACGGGTGATCAGGTTGAACATCTTCATCGTTTGCGGTTCGTCCTTGTAAAAAGTATCCCAGGCGTAATAATAGAGCTCCTGCAATTTCTCAGCTGTCATGTTTTTGGGATGGTAGACCACCTTGCCCGCGTTGTAATGATCCCAGTCATGGTCGAAGATCCTGCCCTGCTTCATCAGATCGGCATAGGCTTTGGTATGCGGGAACGGGGCAAGGACCGTAAATTCGGCAAGGTCAAGATCAATTTCCAGAAGAAAATCGATCAGCCGTTTGATATCATCCTCCGTCTGGTTGTCAAGCCCCAGCAGAATGGTCCCTTCCACGGCGATCCCGAAGTCGTGGTACTGTTTGATCCGGTTCCGGATATAATCCGAGCGGTCGAACACCGCCTGGTAAACATACCATGCGCCTGCCTGCGCCGCAAGATCCAGAACCTCGTCCTTGTCTTCAATGGTGTGGCTGACCCACTTCTTTTTGAGCGGGATCATTGCCCTGAAGAGCTCCTTCTCCCATTCAGTATCCAGCGCAAGGGAGTTGTCAACAAGGAAAAGGCGGTTGTTATCCATCTGGGAAAGCTCTTCCACCACCCGGTCGATCGGCCGCGGACGGAACCCTCTTCCGCCAAGGTACCTTACGGCACAGGGATAGCAGTCGTAGATACATCCGCGGGAGGCGTGAAAAAGATCGACCATCCGGAAACCTTTGTGGTAATAGTGGTCTTTGTTCAGGATATCCCTCCTTGCCGGCCCAACCAGGTTCATATCCGGCGGTTTGGCCATAAAGTTATAGACTTTCTTCAGTTCATTTTTCCTGAAGTCATCAAGCACCTGGGCCATCCTTCCTTCCACCTCTCCAAGAAACACCGAATCAGCATGTTCCAGGGTTTCTTCGGCATGCAGCATGGTGGAGATTCCTCCGAAGATCACTTTTTTACCCAGCTTCCTGTATTGGTCAGCAATGGCCCAGCCCCGTTTGACCTGTGTGGTCAGCATCATCGAGATCCCTATAAAATCAGGCGATTCGTCAATGTTCAGTTCATCGACATTTTCGTCGGTGAAATCAATATCCACATCCTCAGGGATATCGGCAGCCATGACAACCGGACCATGTGGGGGAAGGTTAAAGGTGGTTTGTCCGTCAAGTTTTTCCCATTTCGGGTATATCAGTTTAAACTTCATCAATATAAAATTTAATTTGAACCAGCCCTGCAACCAGTCAACGTATCCGGCATCTCCCGGTGAAGGAGAAACCTCTGAAAGGATGATGTTTTGAGCAAGGTATCCGCCGGGATCATCAATTCCTTTTCCGAAAGATCTTTCTGCTGGTGCAGTGTGGCAAAAGTAGAAAAAATTTTATTGAGGTTGTAACATATGTACGGTCCCAGTTGCCATGGTGCCGTGGAAACCCAGACCAGACGCTCTTTTGGTTTAAAGATCACCGAATGGTGCGCGATGAGCTGGTTGATGGCTTCTTCGTTCCCCAGGCTGAGGTCAGTGTCATTGAGGCCTTTGGTGTCGCGAAGGAGTGTGGCGGCATCCGTCTCCGACATGGGCTTTAACCGGTCGATATCCTGAATTACCCGCTGATACCTGTATCCCGAAGAGGTTTGCTCTCTGGAATCGATGTTTTTGAGATCCTGGTTGAAGTGTTCCGACTGGAAATGATTGGTGCAAACGATATAATGTTCCGAAGGTTCAACCAAGGCCATTCCAAAGGGGGCTTTTTCAATGATGACCGCCCGGTTTTCATCGCCCGATCCGATGAGCAGCGACTCAGAGACAAAGGTCTCCCGTTCGCCGGCGATCTCCCAGGCATCCTGGATGGAGGAGGCATACTGGAGGATCTCTCTAGCCAGGATGGAGATGGGGGTGCGGGCAGACAGGGGGATGTCCGATTTGGCGGCATTGATCGTGACGGTGATCCCGCGTTCGTTCATTCCCGAGACCACGCCGATCATCCCACCCCAGGTAATCATCATGAATCCGTATCCGTTGTGAGGTTTCTCGAAACAGACGATCTTGTTTTCGGCGAAGGCATCTCCCATGTAGAAATCAAAGTTTCTTCCGATCAGCAGGGATGAATCGCTGCTGTATTGGTCCCATACACCAAAAGAGGTGCATCCGACCAGCATCAGGTCCTGAAGCGCATGACCGATATCATGGGCCGAGTGGTAATTCAGCATCCGCTGGTAAGGGTTCCCGATGAAATTGAATTTCGGGTCGGCGGAAAAGGAGATGCCGTATATCTCTTCCTTGAACTCCGGCATCATGTATTCATCCAGATCGCGGTTGAACCAGTAGATGAAGTATTTCAGGAAATGGAGGTAGGTGTCAGACGGGATCATCTCCCTGAGGCGGGCCACGAAGGCCTCTTCCTGAAAGGCAATCAGCCCCTTTGTCAGTTTTCCGTTGGCCACACCTCTTTCAAAAGGGGCTCCGTGAAGACAGAGCTCCCACAGACCGTATGGATTCTTTTTCAGGAAATTTCCTTCACATTCGTAAAGCCCGGTGTCGCCGGTTGACACCTCCCAGGAGAGGGGCGAACGGTCGGAGATTTTTGGTGGGGAGACCATCGTATCCAACCAGTACCAAAGCAGCAGGATCCCAAGGATGATCACAAAGATCCCGGGGATCAGGAACCGTTTTTTTCGGTAAAATGGAGTGTTGGAGCCCATGGATCTTGTTTCCTTTGCAAAAATAGGGGTTTTGATTCAAAGAAGGAAGGGGGAATCCCTGTCATGGGAAACACATTACGACTATAAGCCGTCCCAAACCGATGTAAGCGGGATCCTGCAATCAATTTCAACATCCCCTTCAAGGATGAGATCACCATCGCCCAGATACTGGGGCACCGCGCAGGCATCTTCGATGTGGCCAACGATCCTGTCAACGGGATTGGTTATATCGAAGCGGTTCTTGATACCGCACCCGACCACAGGTTTACATTGGAAGAGATGGTGAACATGATCGCCGTGAACCAACTTAGCTATTTTCCGCCGGGTGAAGGCTATCATTACTCCAATACTGGGTATTTCATGTTGTCACGCATCATCGAGCAGGTTTCCGGAAAGAGCTACAGGCAGTTCCTGACCGAGGAGTTTGTAAGCCCGCTCGGGCTGACCGGAACTATCTTCATCGATCAGCCGTCGGAACAAACCCTTCCCGATCCCCACGTAGAGAACTGGTACTGGGTCGAAGCCTTTTCATACAATTCCACGGAGCAAAACATGACTGCCAATATTGGGGAGGGGAATATGATCACAACACCCTGGGATCTGGCGCGGTTCATGCGTTGGCTGATCCGGGGGTAAGCCGGCATTGATCCCATGTATGTAAACAACTACATGATGGATTGTCGGCCGATGGGTGAGATCGGAGGGATGGGGTACGGTCTGGGGGTTATTTGGCTCCCTCAACTGGGTTATGGCCACGGTGGGGACGGATCAGGAACCTCCGTCAGGGCATTTCACGATCCGGATAAGGATTTTACGATCGTGTTGTTTATCAATGCCTGGAACTATAAAAATGGACTTGGGGATAATACCTATTTTCAGGCACAACAACTCGAGATCTTTAACCTGCTTTATTTGATCAAAGAGGCGATTTACCGATAATCTTTTCCATCACGTAAGGCAATCCCAGAATCTCCCCGCAGGTCATCACAGCGCCGATGGTGACTCCGAGTGCGCCATGCAGGTTGGTACTCTGTCCGGTGAAAAAGAGCCCCGGGATCTTTGTTTTGGGATAAACAGTGGTTTTTTCAGGATGGGAGGCATTCCGGATGATGCCATACATTGACCCTTCCGGTGTCCCGGTGTAATCGCGCCAGGTGAGAGGGGTGGAGACACCGATTGTGGCGATGGCATCCTTCAGTTTCGGGAAGCGCCGATAAACCAGACCAAGCAGTTGTTTGGCCCGTTCTGACTTGAATGTGGAATAACCACTCTCCCGCGCTTCTGACCTGCTGTTCTCCCATGGCTTCAGTGCCCCGAAGTGCATCGGCGACATCACGACTGCCGTACAGGCAAACGTTCCCTGGTTTTTTTCAGGAGGCGTCATAAAGAGAAACTGTCGCGGCCAACCTGGGTCTCTGTTGCCTGTTTCCAAGTGCTGGCTATTCAACTGAACATCCGGTATCCGGGATCCGGTATCAGCCCAAAGGATAGGATCCACATGGTGATATACATGATAATTCAGATAGGGAAAGCTCTCCGGTTTGAGTCCAAGATAGACTGAAAAGACGGAGGTGGTGTTTTTCAGGCTCTCTATTCTCTGCCCATAAGCTTTCGGGACAGGGATCCCCCTGATCAGTTTCAATGTGGAGGCCGGGTGAATGCTGGAGATAACCCGGTCAGAATCAACCTGATCACCGTCGGCCGTGGTCAGCTGAAACCTCCCGTGCCCCTTTGTGATCTCAGTGACTTTCTTGCCGGCAAAAACCCGGCCTCCGTTTGCACGGATGCCTTTAACCAGCAGGTCGGTGATCTGACGGCTTCCCCCGGCAAGCCTCCACGCAGAAGAGATGAAGGAGTGGTTGATCAGCGCAAATTGGGACAGGGGGGTGGTGGCAGGATTGCCGGCATATAAAAAGTTATTTCCTGCCAGAATCCCGGCAAGAGGGATGTCTGATAACTGATGCCGGATGCCGGATGACATAGAGGTCAGCCATGATGAAGCAGGCATGGAAGCAAAAGGATCCGGAAATGGTCCCACAGGAAGAGTTAGGTTGTACAGGGGATGGGATAAGGCAATCTCATCCAGTTGCCGAATGTACGAATCCAATACCGGACCGGCATCAGGAAAAAAGGGGAGCAACCGCTTCTTGAAATGGTCAAATCCCTGGGCTAAAGGGAATTCCAACTCGTTATCACGCTCAGATGACCCCTCCAGGGAAATCCTGTCGAAACCCTCCGGATCCATCCGGAGCATGTCAAGATGACCCGTAAGCCCGAAATAGCTCCAGTACCTGTGCAACGGTTGTCCGGGCGACATGCTGCCGAGATAATGCATGCCCGTGTCAAAGGAAAACCCGTCACGATGGAAGGTTTGAAGAGAGCCTCCGAATTTCGGTTGTTTCTCGAGGAGTACCACGTCAACACCCTCCTTGCTGAGAAGATATCCCGCAAGAAGCCCTCCCAGACCTGAACCGATGATGGTTATTTTATCGCCGGATGCTGCCATTTCCTCCATTTAGCTTTTCTGCAATAAAATCGCAAATTTCCTGCATCGCCTCTTTTGCCTCCGGGAAGAGAGGCGACATAACGGGATAACAGTGAAACATCCCCATTCCCACCCTTAGGGTGACTTCGGTGCCGGCTTCCCGGGCCTTCTCAGCGAACCGGATGGCATCGTCTCTCAACACCTCATCATTCCCTGCAAAGATCAACAGGGGGGGGAGACGATCCAGGTTTCCGTAAAGAGGTGACACCCATGGGTTTTCCGGATCTTGATCCCCGCAGTAATAGCGGCTGAAAATCTTGCAGGAGCCCTCCCAGGTCATCGGATCCCTGTTAATGTTGCTTATCAGTGAGGGTGCCGTGCAGTTCAGATCGGTCCAGGGAGAGAGGGCAATGGTTCCGGCTGGAAGGGGTTCTCCTTTATCCTTCAGTGCCAGCAGGGTGGCTAACAACAATCCGGCGCCGGCCGAATCGCCCATGAAGACAAGGTTGCCGGGGTTGTATCCCAGATTGATCAGGTGGTCGTAAGCGCATAATGCATCTTCAAGGGCGGCGGGGAAGGGGTGCTCGGGCGCCAGCCGGTAATCAAACACATAGGCGTTGAATCCGGAACCCTTTACTGCTTTCGAAACATGCACCCGGTGGCTTGGAGGGGAACCGATCACATAACCTCCCCCATGAAAGTAGAGGATCGCCTTTTTTTTTGGGGATGCGGTCGTGGATACCCATTCGGCGTACATGTCGTTAACAGGTTCTGGATGAATGACGATCTCTTTTGGAAGTTTCCCGAACAAACTGCTCATCTTCTCTGTCTTACTGCGAAGCAGGATGATCCCTTCAGGGGAGAGATCGGGTTGCCTCCCTTTCATTGTACGCGACAGGATTCTCCTGAATTTAAACAGGTTGATAAAAATCCGGCTTCTGAAACTTTGCCTTTTTTTCACAGCAATTTGACATTTCGGCAAAGGTACAAAACACCGCCTGAAAAGCGTATCTTTGCGATCCACTCGGTTATTTCAGCATGAATGATCTTCCTCTGACCCGTACCACAGGGATTGTTTCAGACATCCGGCACTATTTCTTTCATAAGCCGGAACTCGAAACCCAGGTCAGGATGGACTCAGATGAAGTCAGGGAACACTATTGCAAAAGCATTCTGCAACGCATCGGGATCGATGTGCATCAGTTCGGATTGCAAAACATCCACAGGATAGGCATAGAAGCCCCCACCAGTTATCTTTTCAATGAACTGATGAAGTGGAACGGCGACTCGATCTGCTGGCCAAACCACATTGCCAGGGTGAACCTTCAGGATGGCAGGATAGAGAATATCATTATTACGCTGCCAGGAGGGTTTTACAAACTTTTCGTCATGCAAGCCATCCGGATCCACCAGATCCCGGCCGCCAACGATACCGACAATGCCCGCTACTTTTTATACCAGTGCAGCGGGGGTTACCCCATCGGGATCTTCTCACTCTACGTTCGCTCCTCCATTCCTGAAAGAGGGGAGAAGGAGATGTCACAGCTCTTATTCCTTACCAGTTTTAATTTCTATGGCAGGCAGTCCTGGTCGAGGGTCCCGGCGTTGCGGCGGGCATGGGAGTTTGTTCATAACCGGGTGACGTCCAATGTCGCCTGCAGGTTCAAACAGCTGGTTGAGTGGAAGTTCGAGAATTTCAAACATGCCTACGAACCACCAGAAAAACATTCGAACTCCTCTTCCCATAGTCCACCACCTCGAAGGTAAGGCCATTTTCCTCAGCCCTCTTCCTGATCTCTTCCGCCGAAATAAACCAGAGCCTTTTTGATGCATCCGGTGTTTGGTTGAACTGAACGATACGGGTGGAGAAAAGTTCCGATATCCTGGTTCTCTGATGACGCGAAGTCAATTCTTTGATCCCTTCCCGGATCAGAAGCACACCTCCGGGCTTCAGGTTTTGCATACACCTTTCAACCAGCTCCGATTGCCTGCCGGGGCTCAGATAGTGCAAGACATCCCCCAGCAAGAAGCCATCCTGTGGTTTGATGGGATAGGTTGACACATCATGGTGAATAAATTCAATCCGGTTGTTTTTCAGATAGCCGTTCCTGGCCACGATGATCTTTTTCCTGTCAAAATCCACTCCGGTCACCGCCCTGTCGTCTGAGGTCAGCATCAGCATGTATGCGATATACCCGTAGCCACACCCCAGGTCGAGAATGGACCCCTTTCTCGGAAGAAGGTGGTCATAGTGGCGGAAATTTTCCTCAAGGCTCATTTTGATCCTGACGTACCATTCAAGAACCGGGCCTTTGAAGAGGTAATTCAGCTGCACCGCCAGACGGTTGTACGAAGGGGTGCAATGGGTCTCTTTCAGTTTCCTGTATTCTTCTCTGTAATAGGCCCTGACTTTTCTCGCCCGGATGGAATAGGTGTCTCCGAAACGAGGATCTTTCGGATTGATCCTCGGCAGCACTCTCATGAAGAGCCGGCTTGGCTTGCCCCAAAAGTTCCCCTTTGGGAGAAAATCTCCACTCCCGAAGAGTACGATGGGGAGGATATCGATCTGAAGCTTCTCGGCAAGGAAGAAGGCCCCACGGTGAAATCGCTGGATACGGCCGTCGGCTGACCGGTGCCCCTCCGGAAAGATCAGGATCGAAAACCCTTCATTCACCCGTTGTTGGATCAGTCCGAGAGAGTTTTCTATCCCTTCTGCCATGGGCGGAAACCCTGCCAGGCGGGCTACAGGGCCAAAAACAACATGTCGGTAAACCCATTCGGTGGTCAGGATCAGAATGTTGGGGCTCAGACGCAGGAGCGCAGGCGTTTCGATCAGTGACTGGTGATTGCAGATGATGACGGCCGGTTTTTCAAATGTCTCTCCGTCAGGGTTTTCTACTTCATGGTAACCCGGAAAGTTCATCGCGATGTAGATCCTGCTGAGCCGGCTGAAGATCCGATGAAAAATATCCTGTTTCTTTTTCCTTGAAAACGGCAACAAGGGGCTGATCAACATCCCGTAAATCACGAGGATCAGGGCAATGGTGGAAATGGGGATCCATGCGATCACAACGGCAAAGTAGAGAAGAAATGGTGTAACCGGAAAGCTGTGGCGTTTTTTTGTCTTGAACAAGAACCAATCAGCCAGCATCGACTGGTATGCATAGGAGACCAGTACCACTGAAACAACACCTACAATCGAGATGAGGGCAATGGAATGCAACGCGGGGTGGCGGGCGGCAAAGAGGGCTGCCACTCCGATAACGGTTGTGGCGGAGGAGAGAAAGATGGAGACCTGGTAGGTCTGCATATCGTTGACCCCTGTCTTGTATCGATTCAGTAATCCTCTCATCATCAGGATGCTGTAATCAACGCCCAGGCCAAAGACAAAGGAGGAGATGATGATATTGAAGATATTGAACCGGATCCCGAAAAGTCCCATAAAACCCAGCGTAAGCAGCCAGGCAAAGAACATGGGCAGGGCAGTGGTGACCCCCAACTCGATCCGTCCGAATGAGAGCAGGAGCAACAGGGAGACAAAGATCATGGAAAGGGTGACCAGCCGGTTGAAATCTATCCTGACATTTTCGACAAACCGGCCGGTAAGGTTCTGACGATCGAAGACGATGATGTCAGGGTAATTTCTAAAACACTGATATACAATTGATCTTTCCTTTTCTGTGACCTGTGCCACTGCCGTTACCATGACCATCTCAGGAGTTTCGTTGATCCACTCGCCAAAGAGGGCCTCTTTCATTTGGGCGCTTTCATCGGTTGAGAGGGCAGAAAACGATCGGTTGAGCATCCTGTCCAGTCCGGAAAAGGCAGTGGATGAGAAGCCCTGCTCCTTTCCTGCTTTTTTCATCCCCATGAGCAGGGTTGTCTTCCGCTCCTCCGTCCAGAATTCTGACCATCTTTTCAACCTGACTTCTTGAAGTGAATCGGAGAGGAGAAACGTACTGATTCCCGACCATCCTTGGATCTCATCATGGTTCTTTAGATTCTCCAGTTTACTGATAACCAGCTCATTGGACTGAAGGGCCTGGTCGAGTGTTTGTCCGGTCGACACCACATAGATTTTTCTGAGGGATGAGGAAGAGAGGGTGTCAAGTGCCGCTTCTGCCTGTTTAAGATCATCGGACAGGAAGTTCAGGCTATTCATGTCCTTCTCAAAACCGGCTTTTTTCATAAAGAAAAGGCTGATGATCCCCATGACTGCCAGGCCGATGATCAACCACCCCTGGTTCTCAAACCGGATCTTTCCAATCCGGTCAATCAGATTTTCCCGGGGATTTTCTTTTTTCTTCGGGAGAAGGTAACTTCCTAAAAATTGTGGCAGGATGACGAGGGCAAAGAGCGCCGCCCCGAAAACGCTGATGGCGGCGAACCAACCGAGATCGTGCAAGACGGCTGAATTCAGGAAGATCAGGCAGAGAAAGGCTCCGATCGATGTGAGGCTGCAAACCACGATCGTCTGGGCCATATCACGGATAACCTCCTCAACCTGCTGTTTTCTCCGGTAGTGGTTGATCATGTAGAGTGCGTAATCAATGATCAGTCCAAGGATGACAGATCCGATGCCCAGGGCAATGGCAGAAACATTGCCTTTTACCAGATAGAGGATGGCAAGGGCCAGTCCTCCTCCAAAGAAGGCGGGGATGAACCCGATCAGAGGGATGAGTGGATTCCGGAAATACCAGCCTATGAGAAGCAGGATCCCGATCAGGGCAAGGGTTAGGCTGAGAATGATGTCTTTCTTGATCTGGTCGGCATTGCCGACCGCCACTGCAGCCGAGCCGAAATAATCGATCCTGACAGGGTTGGCTGAACTGATCTTTTCCCTGTTCCAGGCAAAGACCTCATCAATCGATTTCCTGAGAATACGAGTCAGTTCCGAATTTCGCGCTGTTTCGCTCGGTGGGTTGGCCGGAGTGAGGAAAAAGAGCAGGTGCCGGTTGTTCCTGGAAAAGATGTATCCGTTGCGAAGGGTATACTGGTCATCCACGCGCAGTCTCTCCAGCTTCTTCAGGGCTTCATTGGAGATCCCAAGGGGATCTTCCACCAGCCTTCGCTTCAGCACCATGCTGGCTGGAGAGATCAACGTCTTGTAATTCATCCTTACAAGGGATTCAATGGATCCCTCATTGTCAAGGCTGTCGAGCCGGAGGTAATCCTCCTTTTCAAGAAACAGCGGGATGTGCTGGTCAATAAGGTTTAATGCCCGTGGAAAAAGCTCTTCATCAGTGCGTAGAAAGATGGAGCTGACAAGTGTTGAATCAAGGCGGACGTTAAGAGTGTCATAAAGCTCAGTGGCCAGTGAAGTCAGGAGCTCCGGATCTGCAGGCAGATCCGGATTGGTTTGACGAATGTGGATGATCAGCTTTTCCGCGAATTTAAAATGCCGGATCACATATTCATACCGGTTCAGGCTGTCCCCTTTCTGGGTTATTTCGGAGATATTTTCTTCGAGCCTGACCCGGGAGGCGAACAGGAGGATAAATCCTGCCACTAATGCTAGGAACAGCCAGAATGCCCAGCGATACCTGTGAAAGAAACGGTAGATATGAACAAAGAAATCTCCCATCAGTCCCGGCTCAGTTTGTCTGTGTTCAACTCTTTGGTCCGGATCTTCTTCCGGAAGATCACCAGCAGGATATAGGTGAGGAGTCCGCATACAGGCGCCAGGACGGCCCCCAGGACAAAGCTTCCGATAATATACTGAACCACGTTGTCTTTGATCCACTCAAGGCTGATGCCCGATGAATAGCTAAGGTGGGATGTCTCGACGCCCAGGGCCAGTCCACCGGCCAGGTAACTAAGGAAAATAATCACCGGTATCATCGGAGGGACGCTGATATTGGATGCCACCAGGGCAACGAACTTGTTGAGTTTGAACAAATGGGCAAGCGCAACAGCAACGATCATCTGGTATCCCCAGAAAGGCGAGACACCGATAAAAAGCCCCAGCGTGACCGACCAGGCCAGTCTGGCATTGGTATCTTCACTGTTGATGAAATAGTCGCGGATGATCTCCTTGAAACTCTTTTTCCTCAATCCTTGTGCAAAGTGAAAGGGCCTTATCCAAAGAAGGGCGGCAAAGACAAGCAGGGTGTTCAGAAGCGAGGTCCGGGCAAAATCCCTCCCTTTCCGGAAATGGGAGACCTGTTCCCCTTTTGCCCCGTACCAGATCTTTACCGGTACCGAGAGGATGGAGACTCCCCTCCAGGCAAGCCTGACCAGCACCTCCACTTCAAATTCATACTTTGTGGAGTAAAAATGATGGATCTCTTCTAATTTCTGCAGTGGATAAAGACGGTATCCCGTTTGTACATCCGGAATCTTCAGGCCCGTCTCCACCCAAAACCAGAAGATGGAGAATTTATGACCGAAACTGCTGGTTCCGGGGACTCCTTTCTGTCGCATATTCCGGGCGCCAACGATCATGGAATCAGGGTTGGCTGAGATCATCCCGATGAATTTCGGAATGTCTTCCGGAAAATGTTGCCCGTCGCTGTCGAGGGTGATGGCATAGCGGTATCCCATGTTAATCGCTGCCGAGAATGCCTGACGGAGGGCAGACCCCTTTCCTGTATTTTTTGAAAGGGTGATGATGGTCAGGCTCCCAGAACCGTTGTCATTGTCAGCAGGGCTTTCCCGTTTGCTTAGCCTGTCTAGGATAGCTGCCGTTTCATCCGTGGAGCCGTCATTCACAACGATGATATCCCCTGTAAACTGCCGAACGCCACTGACAACCTGTTCAAGCGTGCCGGCATTGTTGTATGTTGGAATGATCACACAACATGTTAACTCTTTCATTTGTAACTGAATGGAAGTTGCTTCAGGCATCCTGTGCATGGGTTTGCAGAACAAAAATAGCAATTTAGGGCACAGCGTCGGCGAATGAAATTGTGTACTTTTGAATCCGGAATATGAATCCGGTCATTTATGGCCGGGCGTTCATCATTTGTGGCAGTAATCAAAGCGTTGTGAAGATCCTTCTGATAAACCCTCCCCGTTCACCTGAAAACAATATTCTGAGGTACGCCCCGGAGGCGGCAAAGAGGTTCATCCATAAGAAGCTGATCGGTCCTCCTTTGGGGCTGTTGACCATTGCTTCCTCCGTGAAGGATCATGACCTCTGGCTCTTTGACCTGAAGGGTGAGTATGACCTTCCTCACTCCACACCTCCCCTGAAGGAACTGGTGAAGGGATTGGTTGAGCAGTTCCGGCCGGATGTAGTAGGAGTGACGGTGATTACATCCGAATTCAATGATTCCCTGAAGATCTGCCGGTATGCCAAGGAGGTGGATCCGGATGTCCTGACTGTCGCCGGTGGATTGCATGCCACTTTGTTGCCGCTGGATTTTGCCGGTTCAATGGTGGATGTTGTCGTTCCGGGTCAATCCCCGCATCTCTTCCGGGCACTGGTTGAAGCCAGGGAGAGAGGGATTCCCCTTGCTTCCGTTCCGGGAATTTTTCTGAAAAACGAGGAAGGGCTGAAAAGGACGGCAGGCAAAGCTCCCGACTGGGATCCGGCAGGGAGTGATTTCCTGAAGATCGACAGGATTCACCTCAAAAAGTGGATATCCACCTACAAAGTGGGAAACAGCTCCTATCCCAGTACCTATGTGTTCACTTCCCTTGGCTGTCCCTACAAGTGCACATTCTGTTCCATCTGGACACAGTTTAAAGGGGCCTATCATCAGAGAGGGGTTGAAAGTCTGATTGAGGAGCTGAAATCGATCCCGGAGTATCCGGTCGTTCGTTTTGCCGACGCCAACACGGTAGTGGACAGGAAGTTTATGGATCTCTTGTTCGACCGGATCATGGAGGAGGGAATAGAAAAGACTTTTGTAATGGATATCCGGGCAGACGTGGCGGCACACCACCCCGAAATCATAGAGAAGATGGCAAGGGGAGGGTTGAAAGTAGTGATCTGCGGATTTGAATCCTTTCGTGACGCAGAGCTTAAGCGGTATAAGAAGGAGGTGCCGGCCACAGATAATCAGAAAGCAATTGAAGTGTTTCATTCAAACGGGATCATGGTCAGGGGCAATTATGTCATTCCCTTCGATTACGGAGAGGATGATTTCAAAGCGCTGGCCGAGTATTCCCAGGCCAATCCGGTGGTATATGCCGGCTATACGATCCTGACACCGATGCCCGGAACAGTCTATTACCGGCAGATCAAGGATCAGATCATGGATCATGATTACAACAAATACAACTTTTTCAATGCGGTAACCCGGACGAAGTTGTCCTACAACGAATTTCACGAGCAGGTGGGGGCGTTGTGGCTCATTAAAAAGGGAGATGATGTTATTTGATCATGAAAAAGGTACTGCTGGTTAATACGAACATTGAGAAATTTCCCTATCCGATCCCCCCGGTTGGATTAAGCCTGCTGGCATCTTATCTTGAGCCCTACTATGAAGTTACGGTCTATGATGGTCTCTTTGACGAAGGAAAAAGCCTGCCGGACCTGGTAACGAAACTTCATCCGGATTATATCGGATTCAGCATCAGAAATATCGATGATGTGGTTGTCGACCGCCCCATCTTTTATATGGATAGGATCCTGAAGGATTTTATCCTTCCGGTGAAAGCCGTCTCCAGTGTTCCTCTGATTCTTGGGGGGAGCGGATTCAGCATCTTTCCTGAAGAGGTGATCTCCATGACGGGGGCTGACTACGGTGTGGTGGGAGAGGGGGAGGAGGTCCTGCTCAGCTTGCTGCAACATCTGGATGCAGGGAAAAAGGCAGGTGATCTCCAGCATGTTATTGTGAACCAGGGAATGTCAGGTACTATCGTAGCAGCAGAAAAATTCCTGGTCTATAACAGGCTTCCCTTCTCCGAGCTGGACAGGCATATCGATTTTCATTCATACGATCAGCGCGGGGTTTACAGTATACAGACGAAACGGGGGTGCTCTTTCGGATGTATCTACTGCACTTATCCCGCACTGGAAGGTAAAAAATACAGGCTGCGGGATCCCGACGAGGTAGCCCGTGAGATCCATGAAGCGATGACGAGGTTGGGGAATGTCACCTTTGAGTTTGTTGATTCAACGTTCAATGATCCGGCAGGACATGCGGAGAATATCTGCCGGGCCATTATCAAACGCAGGATAAGGCCACGTTTGCGGACCATGGGGGTGAACCCGAGACATACCAGCAAAGAGCTTTTTGACCTGATGATGGAGGCCGGTTTCAGACAGATCGACGTCACGCCGGAAAGCGCGGCTCCTGACGTGATCAGGAATCTCAGGAAGGGGTTCTCGATCAAGGACATTGAACGCACGGCCAGGCTGGTTAAGGAGTTCAATCTCCCGGCCATGTGGTTCTTTCTGTTTGGCGCCCCGGGTGAAACCCCGGAAACAGTCGCCCAGACAAGGGAATTCATCCGCTATCATATATCCGAAGAGGATATGGTGCTGATGCATGCGGGATTGAGGATCTATCCCAACACTCCCCTCGAAAAGATCGCGAGGAAAGAGCGACGGCTACATGAAGGGGATTCATTGTTTTACCCGTCACCCTATTATTTTTCAGTTCATACGCCCCAGACTGAACTGGAGATAATGCTTCGGGAGATCAGTGGCCAGTACCATAACTGCCTGATCGCATCGGAGAGTGCCCCATCAGAGGAGATGCTCCGCAAGGCAATTACCTTGCGGAAAGAACAGGGATTATCCGAACCTATGTTCCGGACACTGCTCAGGATCAGAAAAGAGACCATCAGGTAGCGTCATGAACATATGAAATAATGCACCATCTTGCGATGATGCACTATTTGTTAAGCTCGAAATGACCGGAGAAGTTATTTTTTCTCGGGAGCCTGTACCGGCGTAGCTTCCTCTTTTTTTATCACCGTCCCTTTGATTTGCAAAACCACTTTGGTGTCGCTGGCATTGGTTTGAATGGTGATGGTTTTGATGAATGGTCCGGGTGCCGCTGCATTGTATGTAGCCGAAATGGTGGTCGACTTTTTCGGAAGAATCGGTTCGTTGGAGTATTTCAGGCCGGTACAGCCACAGGAGGCTTTTGCGTAACTGATCAGTAACGGTTCATCCCCGTTATTGGTCAGTGTGAATTCGGCTGTTTTTGGAATTCCCTGGTCAATGTTACCGAAATCATTGATGGTTTTATCAAATACGGCAACAGGCCCCCCTTTTTTTAATTGACTGTCTGATTTTGCAGATTGGGGTTCGGTTGCCTGACCCATTACTGCCACAGAACCGGCAATGAACAGGAAAGCTAAAAGGAATGCTGTCTTTTTCATACATACGGTGTTTTAATAGTTGCACAAAAGTGTGATCATTTCATTGATCACTGTGTTAATGAAAAGTAAAAGAATGTAAATGAAACGTAAAATTCAGTCCTGGAAGCTCTTTTTAGCCTAATTTTGAATTCAACATCTAATGTGCCGGGATGAAACACAATCAGGTAAGACTGGTGATCCTGTTCGGGACCTTTGCCATCATTGCGATCGTTACGATCCAGGTTTATTGGCTTTTAAAGGCCTGGAACATGAACGAGAAGCAGGTCAACGAAACGATCTCCATCGTCCTGAACAGTGTAGCCCATAAGATGTATCTATACAACGGGACGGTCCCTCCGCACGAAAACCCTGTCAATCAACTCTCATCCAACTACTTCGTTGTCAATATAAACAGCGTGATTGATGCAAATATCCTGGAATATTACCTGAAAAGCGAGTTCTCCCGCATCGGGATGGATGTTGATTACGAATACGCCATCTATGATTGCCACAATGACCAAATGGTTTATGGGAACTATATCCCCTCCCAGAGGGGGAACAAGAATTTCACCCCCTCTTCCGATCTTCCGAAATACAGTGAATACCTCTACTACTTCGGCATCCGGTTCCCATCGATCCAGAATACCGTAGTCAGCAACATGACTATCTGGCTGATCCTCACCGGAGTGCTTCTGGCCCTGGTACTCTTCTTCAGTTATTCCATTCTGGTGATCTTCAGGCAAAAACGGTTATCGGAGCTGCAGAAGGATTTTATCAATAACATGACGCACGAATTCAAGACGCCGATTTCCACCATCAACATCTCGGCGGATGTGGTTACAAATCCTTCCATTACAAGCGATCCAAAGCGTCTGGCGGTATACGGGAATATCATCAAAGAGGAAAACCATCGTTTGAATATGTTGGTGGACAAAGTCCTACAGATAGCTCGCATCGAAAAGGCTGGATTTCAGCTGAAACAGGAAGCCATCGAATTGAATGAACTGATCCCTCCGGTGGTGGAAAATTGCCGGAATAACTCAGGAAAAGAGGCAACCATTAAGAGCCTGCTCTCCCCGCACGTTGGAAAGGTCTTTGCCGATCCCGTGCATCTGACCAACATCATCTATAACCTCCTTGATAATGCATTGAAGTACAGTGGGGAACACCCTGATATTCTGATTGAGACAACGCAAGGGAATAAAAATATTTATCTGAGGATCAACGATAACGGACCAGGGATCCCGGAGGGCTTCCAGAAGAAGGTATTCCGCAAATTTTTCCGTATTCCAACAGGAAATGTGCATGATATCAAGGGATTCGGACTCGGACTATATTATGTAAAAAATACATGCAAAGCCCATGGATGGAAAATCTCCCTCAGAAGTGAACCTGGCGAGGGCTGTACCTTTATCATATCCATACCCCGATGAAAGAGTTACCGAAAATCCTCTATGTTGAAGATGATCTGCCCCTCTCTTTTGTTACCAGGGACAACCTCGCCATGAAGGGCTATTCAATTGATGCCGTCGATAACGGGAAGGAGGCGCTTGCCTCTTTTGGAACCAACAGGTATGACCTCTGCATCCTGGATATCATGCTTCCGAAGATGGATGGGTTTACCCTGGCGGAGAAGATCCGTGAAATCGATCAGGAGATCCCGATCCTGTTCGTCACGGCCCGTTCCTCCAAGGAAGACAAGATACGAGGACTGAGACTGGGGGCGGATGACTATATCACCAAGCCATACAGTATGGAAGAGCTCGTACTGAAGATCGAGGTCTTTCTGAAACGGAGAACTATCCATAAACCCGATGACAGGAACTCGTTCAAGGAGGTGAATCAACAGGTGGGATGGGATCCCGTAAATCTGACCCTGATAGTTGATGATCAGAAACATGCGTTGACCCGTCGCGAAGCGGAACTTTTTGCCCTTTTGTATCAGCAGAGGGATAAGGTAGTGAAGAGGGAAGACCTATTGATTGAACTCTGGGGCCACGACCACTTCTTTTCCAGCCGGAGCCTTGATGTATTCATCTCCCGTCTCCGGAAGGTCCTAAAAAACTCAGGAGTGGAAATTGAAAATGTTTACAATGTCGGATACAGGCTGATTATTCCTTAAACATTTCTATTTCAACACCTCTTCAAGGGAGAGGAACTGATAGTTCCCGTCAATGAATTTTGAATTCTTCTTCAGGCTTTTACCCGGGCCGCATTCAATGATCCGATGCATCCCCATTTCGATCATCTTTTGTTGCGTGGCGTACCAGTTGAAATGTTTATAGAGATTCTCCACCAATTCAGTTTTTATATCCTCCTGGGAATGAATAATTTCCTGGTTCAATACGGAGATCATGGGGAGCTTCAGTGAATGGACATCTATGCTGTAAACAAATTTTGCGAATTGAAGTGCGGCAGATTTTAACAGGTGCGAATGGTAGGGGATGGTGACGTTCAGCATCCGGGCATGGAAGGCCCCCTCATCACGGGCCAGGGTGAGTGCCTCTTCCAGCTCTTTCTGTGGGCCGGAAAGGACAAATGAATAGGCGCTGTTCTGGTTTGAGATCTCCACCATAGGGAATCCATATAGGATCTTTAGGATATCTGATTCCTTCAGACCAATGATGCCGGCCATCCCGAAACGCCCGGTCATAGTGGTGTAAGAAATCTCCTGAAAGGCATGGCGGATCAACAGGAGACCATTTTCGAATGAAACCGCTCCCCCCTGAACCAGCCCTGCATAGATGCCCATGCTGTACCCGCAAAGCAGTTCAGGTGAAACCCCTCTCTCCTGCAAGATTTCTGAGATGGAGCAACCATATATAAATGCTATGTACTGGGTCCGTAACTCATGGTCGAGAAAGGTTTGGTTTTCCGGGTGGAAAAAAGTGAGGTCCCGGTCAACCAGATTTGATGCCTGTATAAGCTTTTCCCGAAAAAGGGCGGTAAACCCCTCTACAAGGAAGGAGGTGTCATCACTATAATCCCTGACGAATGCAGGAAAAACAAATACGGTATAAGAGGTAAGCAAGGAATGGAAAAATTAATCTAATTCAAGGATACGGTCTTCGTATTCAATGATGAGCAATTGCATGTCGATTAACTGTCCGATTGTCTCCACGGGATGTTTTACGGCATATTTGCCGATGGTTTTCAATTCAATCTGCAGGTTGTATTTCTTTTTGAAGATCTCGATCAATTCAAGAAACATCAGGGAGTCTCCATCCAGATCCTTGATGATATTGGTTTGATCCGAGATCTCGGAGACATCTACTTCACATTCATCCGCAAAGAATTCATATACAATCTTTTGTACTTCGCCACGCGTCTTTTCTGTTATCTCAGCCATGCACGGTTTCTTTAGCATTCACAGGGAGCAAAATTAGATAATTTTTAATAGAAAAGGAATTGCATCAGTACTTTCTGAAAACGATGGTGGCATTATGGCCACCGAAACCGAATGAGTTGGAGAGGGCCACTCGTATCTGCCTTTCCCTGGCTACGTGGGGAACATAATCAAGGTCAAGATCCGGATCGGGATGAAACAAGTTGATCGTGGGGGTGATGATCCCATGGTACAATGAAAGGGTGGTGATGATCCCTTCAATGGTTCCTGCTGCCCCGATGGTATGTCCCAGCATCGATTTGGTGGAGGAGACAGGGATTTTCCAAGCATAGTCTCCAAACACCCGTTTGATCGCCATGGTCTCATACCTGTCATTCAGTTCTGTTGAAGTGCCATGGGCGTTGATGTAATCCACTTCCGCGAAATCGATGCCGGCGGATTGAAGCGCTTTGTTCATTGTGAATGCCATCCCTTCGCCGTCTTTCATGGGTGCCATGATGTTGTATCCCTCACTGTTCAACCCATAGCCGGCAAGTTCAGCATAGATTACTGCCCCTCGTTTGATGGCACTCTCTTCCGATTCAAGGACCATGACGCCGGCACCTTCTCCGATGACAAACCCGTCACGGTCGGCAGCAAAGGGTCTGCTTGCCCTTTCAGGCGGGTCATTTTGAACGGACAGTGCATAGAGGGCATTAAATCCTTCAATTTCCTCGCGGTTGATGATACTGTCGGCTCCTCCCACCAGCACCACATCGGCCTGATGGTTTTTAATCATGTCAAAGCCATGGGCCAGGGCATAGGCTGAAGAGGCGCATGCCGTGTTGATCGCGTAATTCGGCCCCATGAGCTGGTATTCGAGGGAGACCCAGGCCGACATGGAGTTGGACATGCTTTTAAAGACCGTGTTTTGAGGGGTCGTATCTATCTCTGCACTCGAATTTCCGGTATTGACCACCCCCATAATCACGGAACACCGGGTTTTGTCCATCTGTTCGAAATCAATTCCCGCGTGGCTGACGGCATCTTTTGCTGCGACAATCGCCATTTTCGTGACACGAGTCATCTGGCCTGCTGCCCGCTTCTTGATGTATTGCTTCGAATGTTCCGCAAAGCCGGCAGGCACCTCTCCTGCGATCCTGGTCTGGCTGCCGGAAGCGTCAAACAGGGTGATATACCGGATACCGCTCTTGCCGGAAACGGCCTTCGACCAATTGGTTTCAAGATCCAGTCCAAGCGATGAGACGATCCCCATCCCGGTAACCACTACCTTCCCCGCCATTACAACCTATTTTTCAATCTGTCTCACCCAATTGCAAACGACTTCATTCTCTTTCGCTGTCGGGACGACACCCGGGTTGTTCTTGCGGTATTTGCCAGGAGGCATTTTCCCTTGCAGGAGTTCATCGCAAATATCCTTAGCCTTTGCAAATTGCTGGTCTCGCGAATAGGTATCCCATTTGTCGAAATCCACATGGGCTCTGGCCATGGTGCCGCCATTGGTGGAATGGCAATCAAGACAGCATTTTTTCAGTACATTCCACACAGAGTCGGGAATTCCTTTGGGTTGGTCTGCCGGAACCGGGTTCGTCGGTGTCATGAAGCCGGCAAAAAGCAGAAAGATACCCAGTAAAACGATTAGAAAGGATGCTGAACGTTTCATGATGTACTTGGTTTTGATATGTAAATACAAAGATCGGAAAATTATTCAAAAGGTCCTTTTTCCAGTCCGAAATATTCCCTGATCGCCAGGTTCATCTCACCGATGGTACAACCGGATTGCATGACGAACCGTTTGGCCGTATTCAGGAAGATATATTTCATGTAATCCGTAATTTCATTGATTGTTTCAGACGGGATCGCTTCTAGGGAATCAGAAATGACCGGCTGACCATCCCGGTACAGGTAAAATCCCTGACCTGCCTTTTTTCCGGTTTTACCTTCCTCGGCCAACTGTTGAAGCCGGGATACCAATCCGGAATAATAGACCTTGTTTGGATACCCTTCAATGTAATTCGTCACTGAATTCAACATGGTGTCGATTCCAACATGGTCCATGAAATCAAAGATCCCGATCGGAAAAAGGTGCTTTCTGACCAGCTGGTCCATCTGCTCTTCCGAAAGGATCCCTCTCTCGCAAATCAGGTAGGCCTCGTTTTGAATATCTAGAAATAATTTATTTAAAATAAAGCTATTAGATTCATTTAATTCAAGTATTTGTTTATGCATACTCTCTAAAAACAGCATCACCTTTTCACGCACGTCAGGTGCTGTTTTGGAGGTAATTGTAACCTCGATACTCTCCTTCAGCTGAACCGGATAAAAATAATGCATGCCAATGATCATGCTGTCTCTTCCTGTACCGGTAAACAATGTGGAGGGATTGATTGAGGAGGAGTTGGATGCCAGGATGCAGGAAGAGTTCACGAGTTGGTCCAGCTCCTTAAAAAGTTCCTGTTTCATTTGAACCACTTCAGGAATGGCTTCTATGATCAGATCACAGTCAATTGCATCCCGAAGATCGGTGGAGATGACCGTTTGGCCAAGAAACGCTTCGGCTTGCTGCGGGGTCATTGTCCCTGTCTTCACGGCACGCCGGATCTTTTTATCCACCTGGTTTTTCAGGGATTCAACGTCGGCATTCTGGCTTCCGATCCATCGCAGGCGATAAGGCTGGCCGATCAGGGAATGAAAGATGCCGGACCCCATCTTTCCCTCGCCGACAATCCCAACAGTTCGGATCGTGGGTTCCTGCATTAAAGTTGTTGGTTCCGAATGAGTTGAATGATTACTCATCAATGGCCGGTTTAATTTTTTCCCACGCCCCCTGATCCTGTTCCATGACCATCTTCCGGTAAGTCTCCATATGTCGCTGATGATCAATAATATGACGATGATAGCCAAGCATTGTCAGCAAGAAACCAAGCCCTTTGTCAATCGCCACTTTTTTGGACCGTATCAACCCGATCATATAAAAAAACAGCTCTCTTTTCCTTGGATCCGTCGTGAAAAAAAACTCTTTTAAGGTGATCCACGTGAGACGGGCTTTCATCCATCCTGAGATCTTTCCTCCTTCTCGTGTAAAGGTTCCGCTTGAGAAGAGATCTTTGGCTTTTTGAAGTACTGTGTCGAACGAGTAAAGCCGTTTTACGGTTTCCATGTATTTGTCAAACAACTCAATCTGTGACATTTTCATGTAATGGATGGTAGGAAAATGTCCGACGCCAAGTTCAGGATTGCATTTCAGCAGGCGCCCTTCCTGACCGTAGCGGGTAAAAATATCCGATCCGGGAGGGGCGTTGAGCAGGTGAAGGTTTACATTCGGGAGGTGATGAGCCAGGGTAAAATCGTAGATCCGGTCAAACTCTTCCAGGGTGTCATTGTCAAACCCCACCACAAAGCTGGCATTGATATGGATCCCGTGGGCATGGATCTTGCGTATTGCCTCTTCATAGATCGTCCCGCGCCGGTTATGATGCTTGTTTGAGGCATCCAGGCTGTCGGGGTTCAGGGATTCAAACCCGATGAGGATATTGAAACAACCTGCATCTGCCATAGCTTTCAGCAGTTCATCATCCCTGGCCACATCAATGCTGCACATGCAGCCCCAGGAGATCTTCAGGGGTTTGATCGCTTTCATCAACTCCTTGGCATACTGTTTATTTATCGTCAGGTTGTCATCCACAAAGAAAAAGTACTTCGACGGGGCTGCCCGGATCTCTTCCACTACATTGTCGATGTCGCGGTAACGCATCTTCCGGCCGAATGTCTTGGTAACCAGGCAAAAATCGCAGTTGAATGGGCAACCGCGAGAAACCTGGATAGCAACCTGGAAGATCCGTTTCATGTTCACCAGATCCCATCGGGGTGGTCTGGCTCTCTTGTAATCCACGTAGGAGGATGACGCATAGAGGGGAAGCAGGTTCCCCTTTTCAAAATCGCCGAGCACCGTTTCCCAGAGGCTCTCAGCTTCCCCCACTACAACGGCATCGCCATGTTCCAGGGCCCTCTCCGGCTGAAAAGAGGCATAGGGTCCGCCATACACCACTTTGATCCCCTGTTTACGGTATGCATCACCCAGTTTAAAAGCCCGTTCAGCAGTAGCTGCCAGGGTGGTGATCCCCACAATATCCGGCCGGATGTGCTGAGGGATCTCTTCAATCTCTTCATCGTAAATGTGGATGTCGTAATGACCGGGTGTTAGAGCTGCCAGGGTAGGAAGCGCAAGAGGGACCATAAACCGCCTCTTTCCGAAGATCTTTGCCAGTTCGGAATGAGCCGGATAGTTGATAAACCGTTGCTTCGGAGATAACAGAAAAAGGGTGTACCGTTTGGATTTCACCTTGCGAAATTACCAATTCCCGGTGAAAAAAAATTAACTATAAACATCCAATCGGCCGTTATCCGGTTCTTCCTGCTCCCGGATCTTCGTACTTCAGTATGTATCCCGCCTGCATGAATTTGCTGACCTCGGTGACAAAACTCAGAATGATATCCCCGTCGTGAAGGCGCTCTTCTTTTCTGATCTGGTCTAGGCACAAGAGGGCCATCGGAGGGCCGATATACCCCATGGTGGCCATCTTTGAATAGAGTGTTTCCGGCCGGATCCCCAGTTCGCGGCATTCGTCCATCACCAGTTCTGAGATGTGTTTGGAAGGAAAGTTAACCTGGAAGAAACGGATGTTGCCGGGATCAAGGGGATAGTTGGCAAGCATTCGCTTCAATCCTTTTAGAAAGACTGATCCGTCATCCTCGTGGAAATTCTTCCGAAGCTCTTCCTGGAACATTTGTGCCAGATGGTGGTAGCCTTTTTCATACTCCTCTTTTGGATTCATGAAGTATGCGGGCCGCTGGTTGCCCATCGCGGAGGGTTTCTTCCCACCGGTCGACTCCATATACGTATAATCCAGGTACAACCCCTTTCCGCTGCGTTCCTTCTCAGCCTTCAGTACCAGGGCCGAGGCACCGTCGCTCAGGAAATACCTTAAAAAAAGCTCCTCCTTCTTCACAAGGGCCTGGTTGTAGTATTCGGCAACAAGCTCGGATGATGAAAGGCTGGAAGAGATTATCAGGGCGTTTTTATACCTGCCCGATTGCAGGAATTCGTGGGCGATCAGGAGAGCTTTGTACGCAGAAGTGCAGTTGGCGTGGACCGAGATCTCCCCGCACCGTTCAATTCCAAGCGCTTCCTGGATCCTCACGGAGGCCGTGGGCATCTGGTCCTGATGAGCGCTGCCATAGACAATCAACTCGATCTCTTCCGGTTGCATCCCCGCATCTTCAATGGCTGCGCGGGCTGCTTTCACCGACATGGTCACATTGTCTTCCGTAAACCGGCGGGTAACCGGATCAAGGGCAAAGTGGTAATACTCCACCTCCAGCAGCTCTTTCATAAGGATCCGGATCCGTTTCAGCCATTTTTGAATCTTCTCCGGCGCTTCGGTCAGTTCACCAAGGTAATGATCCACCTGGTCGGCCAGCACGGTTTCTCCCGGAAGAAAAGCTCCGCTGCCGACAATCTTAACAGATGCCGTATGTTCCTTCTCCATACCTTTTCAGATAAACTTGTTTCATCTCCTGTACATAGTTCCCGGGAAGCCAAAGGGCAAATTCCAGGGCCTTCTCTATCAATTTTTTTCTGGGTATGAGGAGATCCACCAGGCCGAGATCCAATGCCGTCCGGGCATCAAAAGTCCGCCCGGTCAGGACGAAGTCGAGGGCATTTACCCTGCCCGCCAGGTTGGCAAACCGCCTGATCCCGCCGATACCAGGAATCAGGTTGAAGGTGGTTTCGGGTAATCCCATGACAGCCGTTTCGCCGCAAAAACGAAAATGGCTGAAGAGGGCCATCTCCAGGGCGGAACCTAGGCATACCCCCGTAATGACGCTGATCACAGGGATGGGCAACGTCTCTAAAAAACTCAGCGAAGCATAGTTTGATTGCAGGTATTTCTCAGCTTCGGGGTGTCGCGATATCTCCCGGAGGAGTTCATCCAGGTCCACGCCGGAAGAGAAATGGCGTCCCCTGGGATAGATCAGTATCGCCTTCAGTCGCGGGTTCTTCAGGATCATATCCTTTACGACTCCCATCTCCCTGAAAAATTCCATTGACATGGTATTGGAAGGCTCATTGACCATGATCAGATGACCGATCCGGCCGTCCACTTTCCACTCAATGGTATTTAACTGGAGATTCGACACCTTGATGGTTTACTTGTTCTCGGATGTTCTCCTGGTATATTCTTCCTTGGCCAGTTGGCAGAAAATCCGCGATTCTTCCCTGGCTGCTTCTTCTGAAGTCATCGTGTTGGCGTTTTCAAGTGTTTCCACTACGGCCCGGATGATCCTGGGGCTGATGTTTTTTACCATCCTGGTCATCAGCTCAAGGGAATGGGAAAAGAGGGTCTTACGCGGAATAATTTCATCCACAAGGTGGATGCGGAAAGCCTCTTCGGCATTGAGGACATCTCCTGAAAGGATCATCTGCAAGGCTTTGGCCATCCCGGTGCTCCCAGGGATCCTGAAGGTGCCCCCCATGCCGGGAATCAGACTGTGACAACTCTCAGGTGCGGCGAAGAGTGTATTTTCAGCAGCGATCCTGATATGACACGCAAGGGCGATCTCAAGGCCTCCTCCGAAACAGACTCCCTGTATGGCTGCTATCAGTGGTAGCTTGGTTCCCTGGAGGTGATAAATGACCTCGTGCCCGGCAGCAAGTTTCTCTTCAAGGTCTTCGCCTGAGCCAACAATCTCAAAAAGCCGTTTAAGATCTCCACCCGCTGAAAAATGCTTTCCTTTTCCATGGATCAGGATTCCTTTTAGCGAAGGATCGCCAGTCCATTGCTTCAATTGGGTCAAAGGAACGAATTCAGGCTCAAACAGATAGTTCTCAGGCGGGTTGTTGATGGTCATAATACCGATTCCATCCCTGACTTCCCATTCTGTCCTATGACTCATTGCCTGTCAGAATTAGATGTTGAAAAGATGGTTCTGAATGCTTCGGGGATATCCACCGGTTTTCGGTTTTCATCAAGGAAGATCGTTTTCGTCTCTGCTCTGGCCAAGGCCATGCCTGTCTTCCTGTTCAATAGCTTCTGTTTGAAGATCAGGTATGGTTCTTCGCGGACTCCACGTGTAAGGATCTCAATCTCATCATAGAGTTTCGCTTCACGCATGTATCGGATATGAATATCGGTTACGACAATGATGAAGTTGCTTTCGTGAACAAGATGGTTCAACTCATGATCACGGAACATCGTCCATCTGGCATGTTCAAAATAATTGAGGTACACAGAGTTGTTTACATGGCCGTACGAATCTAGTTCATATCCTCTGACGGTGGTAAGGGTGCTATGCTGATCAGGGAGCCTCTTCATGCCAAAATCGATTTACATTTAAAAAATATCGTGTCATCATCTGAGATGGAAGCTGTTACATTGAGAATGCCCGGTGTGCCCTCTTTCACGGTGCATGTGACCATTAGGTCAGGATGTTCCATGGGATTGATCATGGAAAGGAATTTGATGTTGTCCCCCTCGAGCAGTTTTCTCTCTCCTCCGGTGATCTCTGATACGATCTCCGTGACCATCCTTAACTGACATACACCAGGAACCACCGGGTTGCCGGGAAAATGACCCCCATAGATTGGATGTCCGGGATCGAGGTAAACGGCTATACGATAGGATGTTATGTGGGGATTATTCTCGTTTGTATCCGTGCTCTCGGAAATGTGTTGTATCCGGAAAAAGGAATTTTTCAACATATCAAAAAAACGTGAACGTCAGGGGCAAAGGTAGCAAAAACGATTCAAAAATTCAGTTGATGGAGATCAGGGACAGTGAGAATTTCAGTTTGATCAGCGCATTTGTCAGAGTGATCCTGGAGGGGAATCCATTTGAAAAATTTGAGAAGGTGATGGTCGCATGATCTGCCAACGTGGATTTCCCCCGGACCTCCTTCAGGGTATCAGGGGGACTGTAGAGGTTCCATCGCGTGAAGTTCCCCTGTTTTATCTTTGAAACCAACAGGTTGGTCTGATCCTGAAGGAAGAAACTCTCCTTGCTTTTATCAGGTTCTTGGGGAAATAAAAGCTTCAGATCCGTCTTCAGGACCTTCCACAACATCTTTTTATCCAGGGGCCCGAAGCAATAATTGACATTGAAAGACTGGTTGCCTGTCTCGATGTCAAAATAGGTCATCCCGAATTCATTGCTTAACACCATCCGGTAGGTCGTCCCTGAGACCGTGGAATCGGTGTCTTCGGTTTGGATCTTTTTAATGAACGCCAGCCCGGTGAGATGGTGTTTTCCGATATTCAGGGTTGCCTTGAAAAGCCCTTTTTCAAAGATGGGAATGGCAAAGGGAGAGATCAGAGAGGGGGTATCAGTTGAAACAATCGTATTGAAAGTCTCGGCAGATATGGGGGTCAGCCGCGGTGGTTTCACCGGCTGGCAACCCGATGACAGCAGGATACTGACAATACTAACGAAGAACAAATACCTCATCAGGGATCGGTTGGTTTAATTGTTTCTTGCTGAAGGTGATACGGGTAAAATCACCAGCCGGCTCCACCATTTCAAGTTGATTTACGGTGAAATTGGCTTTATCAAAAAAGATGATGATCTTTTCCAGGTTCTCTTTCAGTGAGGGGGATAAGGGGGTGAGGGTGACAATATAATGATCCCTGTTCTGGGAGTAACCGGCTGAAAAAGAATTGTCATCGAGCAGGGTTCCGTTCACGCTTCCGATGATGATGTTGTTCACCTCAGCAAACACTCTGTTTGATTGCGTGTTAAACGATTTTACCTCTCCTTCATTGCTGATCGAGATAAGATCCCCTCGGATTGTAATGATATAAGAGAAGGGGTGGATGTACTCCCATCGCAACGACCGCTCTTTCTTGAAATAGAACGCTCCGCTCGAGATGATTTTATCATTCAGGATACTCATCTCTTTCTCCTGGGTAAACTCACTGGTTATGGTCAACGTGGTTCTGGCTGCCTGTTGAACCCCCTGTTTGATTTGCTGAATGGCAGCTGCATCCAGCGGCCGGTTCTGCGAAGATGCCTGCTGACAGGCAAACAGGAGGAGGATGAAGAGCAGTTTATTCATAAGCTTCGATTGGGATGAGTTGATTTAGCGGGACAACGTTGTACCCGTTCCGTTTCAATCCGGCAACCAGCTCCTCCAGGATCTCCGGTGACTCCGGAAGATGGTCGTGGAGCAGGATGATTGAGCCGGGAGTGACCCTCTTCAGGATCCTGGCAATGGTTTTATGCGGATCCCTGTGCACGGTGTCGTATGATCTTACATTCCAGCCGATCACATGATACCCCAGGCGTGTTATAGCCCTGTGAAGAGCTGGATTGACCACCCCAAAGGGCGGACGGAACAGGAGAGGGGCTTTGCCGATGATCTCAGACACTGCCAGGGAAGTTCTTGAAATTTCCCTTTGCATCTTTTTCGCCGGGAAAAAGTCAAACCAAACGGAATGGTTCCATGAGTGGTTGCCGATCAGGTGACCGGCGGCATTGATTTCTTTAAGAAGGGCTTCATTGCCAGTCAGTTTAGCCCCGATCACAAAGAACGTGGCCCAGATCCTTTCCCTGTTCAATATTGAAAGGATGAGGGGAGTATTCATGGCATCAGGGGAGTCATCAAAGGTAAGGGCACAGATTTTTTCCTTCGTTTGGCCATGGCAGTGGGAGGCATGATGGAAGCCGGAGCGGATGAAAAAAGCCATAGTTACGGATACACTGATATACAATCCGAAGAGTATCAGCATGTAAGTGTAGATATGCTCACAGATAAGCGGCGGAAACCATGCCAGTCTGCATCCCAGGAAATGGACCAGATTGATGGTGAACAGCAGGATAAAAAAGAGGATGGTAACTCTGCGGAAGGTAATCATCTATGCCTGGCTCAATAGGATTAACGAATGGTTGATTCCCCGGTAGTGGTTATAGACCAGGATATGTTTCACGGGATCCGGAGGGTTGTTTACATGGAGTATTTTTGGAATTCGTTGTTCTTTCAGAATGTTTGCCGCTACCCACAAGCCGAAGGAGGAGGCTGTCATGTATTCTCCGCAAAGGTGTTTGAAATAACCTGAAGGGGTGGATGGAAAGGCTGATGCCATCATCCTGTCATAGATCCTGTCAAACCTGACATCCCCATTCCTGCCCAGCAAGACAAGATCGATGTCGCTCAATGCCAGTCCGTTCCGATCCAGAATGTCTCGCACATTTATCTGCTCCTCCGGCAGGGCGTCGGGGGAGAAGCAGGTCTCCACATCCGTAAGCCGGGCATAGGTGGTCGGTTTTTTCTCCGTTCCGAGCAGGAAAAAGGCAGCTCCTTCGCCTGCCACGGTACCCTTTCCCGGATGATCGACCATCGTAAGGCTATCCCCGGGTTTCCTGCGCCAGAAGCCCATTCTTTCCTGGATATGGAAGGAGTTGGTTGTAAGTTCATCCGCGGCTCCGAGAAGGATCGACGATCCCCTTTCGTGCTGAAACTGGAGAAGGCTGTCGAGAATGGCGTTTTCGAACGAGAATCCCCGGTGGACATAGGTGAAGTTGTATCCATGGCAGCCGGTAAGAAGGGCGATCTGGGCGCTGACGGTGTTGTGGGTTGACTGGATAAAGGCTGTCGGGGTCAGAAACTCTTCCCTGTTCCGTATCATCGTGCCGAGGAACTTCTCTGTGTCTTCGATGCATCCCAGTCCGGTCCCGGTGATGATGGCATCCGGCACCGTACAACCGGCCTCATTCAGCGTACTTTTCGCCGCGGCCACTCCCATCTTGATGATCCGTCCCATACGCCTGACCATTTCAGGCGGAACGAACTCCTTGTAGTTGGGTTCGATCGCTTTGAGCCGGTTGCTTTCAACAGAGGCCGCCTCTTCCGGGAACCCGGGATGGCCAAACGTGGGTTGAGGGGAGAGGCAACCGGCTCCATTGATATACATTCGGGGATTCAACGTCGAGGCCACAGATTATAATGGTTTAGTTGGTTCTGAGATGATAACGGTGGAGTTGTTCCCCCCGAATCCAAATGAATTGGAGAGAACGTTCCGGATAGGCTGACCCGTCATGAGGGTTGTAACAGGTTTGATTTTCAACTCTTTCATCGGGGTGGACCACCGTAGGTTCGGGAAGACCAGCCCGTTTCTGATCGAGAGGACTGAGATTACGGCCTCGAGCCCTCCTGCAGCACCCAACGTATGGCCTGTGTAGGCTTTGGTTGAACTGAACAGGGGCATGGGGTCAAAAATGCGTTCGAGCGCTCGCCCTTCGGAAAGATCGTTGTTCTCGGTTCCGGTCCCGTGCGCGTTGATATAATCGATGTCAGCGGGTTCCATCCGGCTCATTTTCAGTGCCTGGTTCATGGCCAGGTAAGCTCCCGTTCCGTCGGGTGAGCTGGCTGTTTGGTGGTAAGCGTCATTGGCATTGCCGTACCCTCTCAACTCAGCCAGCGGCGTAATGCCCTCCGGCATCACATGCTCTTCCGATTCCAGGACAAGGTAAGCCGCTCCTTCACCGAGAGTCAGTCCGGCACGATGTTCGTCAAAGGGGTGGCAGCCGGTTTTATCCAGGATCATCAGGGTATTGAAGCCATTGAGTGTGAAACGTGTGATCGAATCTGTGCCGCCGACCACCACCCTGTCCAGTTTTCCGCTGCGGATCAGATCGGCGGCGAACATCATGGCGTTGGCAGAAGAGGAGCAGGCGGTGCTGATGGTGGCGACAAACTTCCTGATTCCAAGTTCAGAGGCAATGTGTTCGGTGCTCTCTCCACAATCATGGTTGATCACATCCCTGAGGCGACCTTTTCCGGTATTTTCAAGAAACTCCCCGTAAAACACCTCGCTGCGGTCCATGCCACCCACGGTGGTAGCTGAAATAAAGCCGGTTGGCCGGTCATTCACATCCTCAATGCCTGCCGATTCCAGTGCCTCCCTTGCAGCTATCAGTCCAAGCAGAGTGGTCCGGGTAAACTTGTCTCCATAGGTTTGTCCGGCCAGCGAAAGCAATTCGGCATAGCTGAGCTTCACTTCTGCCACCGGAAGAGCTCCTTTGTGAATGGTAGGAAAAAGGGTGATCTCACCGATTCCGGATTTTCCGGCTTTCAGGGAGGAAAGCACTTCATTGGCATTGTTCCCTATCGATGAGATGATCCCGATCCCGGTGATGTATATGCGTTTCGGCATAGTGTTGAGGCTGGCTAAGAGCAGGCAAAGTTAAGAGAAAAAATCTCAGGTACCAGGATTCGAAAGTAAAAGCTGGCGCGTCAAAGGCTTACCAGGATCAGCGAGTGGTTGATATTCCTGAATTGGTTGTAGATAAGAATATGACGGAAAGAATCCGCCGGCTGGTTGTTAAACTTTACGACCGAAGGAATGTACTGATGCCTCAGGATATTGGCTGCCAGCCAAAGGGCAAAGCCGGTTGAGGTAAAATATTCCCCGCAGAGATGTTTGTACCAGAGTTGCTGGTTTTCGTTGAACAAGCCTGATCCAAGCTGATCATAGACCGAATCGGAATGGATATCCCCGTTATACCCCAGGATCACTGCATCCAACTGGTTTGCAGTCAGGTTGTTTGAAGCTAAAAAGGCGGTGATCTCCAGGGAGGTCTCCTGGAGCTCTTTCGGATGGTAAAAGGTCTTCACATCCTTCAGGATGCCATAATGGCTTGTTGAAGGGGCGCCTCTCAGAATGAAGTAGGCAGCACCCTCTCCTGCAAGGGCTCCCGGGGTCCGGTAGGATAGCAAACGAAGGTTATTGACCGGTTCCATCTTCCAATGTCCGGTTCTTCGCACGATCCCCAGGTGGTTCGATGTCATCTCGTCAATTCCTCCGACCAGGGCTGTCGTTGCCGCCGCCTCCTCAAACTGCAGCAAGGCATCCTGCAGCGCGCTTTCAAACGAGAAGGAGCGATGCACGTAGGTTGAATTGTAATGGTGGCACTGAAGGGAGATGGCGATCTGGGAACTGATGGTATTGTATGTCGACTGAATAAAGGGTGTGGGGTTCATCAGCTGCTCCCCCGCGTTCATTCCGTTGAGTATCCTCTCGGTGTCTTCCACCGATCCGAGCCCTGTCCCCGTAATGATGGCTTCCGGCATCTGGCATCCCGCATCGGCCATGGCAATCCTGGCAGAGGTGATTCCCATTTTGATCAGCTTGCTCATACGACGGGAGGCAATGGGGTTGATATACTCCTTGTAATTGGGATTGATCACCTGAAGGAAGTCTGCCGTATACTCCATCACTTCGGGCAGAAACCGTGCAGGGTCTGTCGTTTGCTGGGGAGAAATGAGTCCGATGCCGTCAATGTATGCAGACACTGGGATTCTGTTCGTGTTAATTTGTTGGTTTTCTGAAAATCAGTGAAGTGTTGTTTCCCCCGAACCCGAAAGAGTTGGACATCACCATGGAGACATTGATCCCCCGGATAAGTTCTGTCACCGGCTTGAAGTGAAGCTCAGGCATCGGGGTCTTGAAGTTCAGGTTGGGCAGGATCATTCCGTGGTTCAGGCAAAGGATCGACAGGATGGCTTCAGCCGACCCGGCAGCGCTGGTCATATGGCCCGTAAGAGGCTTTGTGGAGCTGACGTAAGGGATCCTATCTCCGAAAAGCCGTTCGATCGCCACTCCTTCAGCAATATCGTTGTTGTCGGTGCCAGTTCCGTGCGCATTGATGTAATCAATGTCCGGGGGATTCAATCCTCCCACCTTCAGGGCTCTCTCCATCGCCAGCAGGGCACCCTTCCCGTCGGGAGTGGAAGCAGTTTGATGGTAGGCTTCACACGCATTTCCATAGCCGGCAAGCTCGGCAAAGAACTCGCGGTTGCCCTCCCCGGCAGCCTCTTCCGATTCAAGGACAAGATAGGCAGCTCCCTCTCCAAGGGTAATGCCGTTCCGGTTGGCATCAAAGGGGCGGCAGGGGAGCTTGTCGAGGATTTTCAGGGCTGAAAATCCGTTCACGTGGAAACTGGTCAGGGCTTCGGTCCCCCCGGCCACCACACGGTCAAGCTGTCCAAGCCTGATCATTCTGGCTCCCAGCAGGATGGCATTGGCTGCAGAAGAGCAGGCCGTGCTGATGGTGGTCATATAATCCCGGATGTTCATGTGGCTGGCGATTTTCTCCGTGCTGTCGGCGCAGTCATAGACGTCGATATATTGGTTTTTGGTGTCGTTTGTCAGGAAATCGTCATAGAATCGTTCACATTGATCCATCCCTCCGACAGTTGTGGCGGAGATCAGCCCTGTTTTCAGCTTGGAAAGCTCCTCAAGCCGGGCATGCCTGAAAGCTTCTCCGGCAGCGATGATGCCCAGCAGGGTGTTTCTCGAAAAATTCGACGGGTCGGTGAACCCTGCCATGCTGAGCAGCTTCTCATTGCCGAAGGGTACCTCTGCAAAAGGAAACTCATCTTGATGGGTTGAGTTGAGGTGGTGAAGTCTTCCAATTCCGGATCTGGAAGCAAGAAGCGAGGCAAAGGTTTCAGGCAGGTCTTTGCCGATACTGGAAATGATGCCAATCCCGGTAATTACTACCCGTTTGGCCATTCATCAGGCTTTTTGATGCTCTGTGATGTATTCGGCCATGGTTCTGATGGAGTGGAATATCTTTTTTCCGTCCTTGGGATCTTCAATTTTCAGTCCGTAGTTTTTTTCCAGGAGAACGATCAGTTCAAGTGCGTCAATCGAGTCAAGTCCGAGCCCTTCTCCGAAGAGGGGAGAATCAGTGTCAATATCTTCGGGAGAGATATCTTCCAGATTAAGTTGTTCAATAACCTCTTTTTTCAGTTTCTCAATTAATTCTTCCATAACTGCCTTTTCACGTTGTTTTATATAATTCATCCATGGTTTCCGGAGAAAAAGGAAGCGCTCCTGAAGTCTCTCCGGAAAAGGTCGCCGTTGACGGCTCCACAGCCATCAGAAAGGCATCAAACTGTTCATTCAGCAATTCTACCCAGCCGGTGAGGCATACATCCACCTTTTTCTCCCGGAAGAGGTTGTTCACATAGGTGAACAGCAGGCGACTGTCGAACCTTTCCGAGATCAGCATCGCGTTTTCTCCCTTCAGACGGTGCCGGATAGAGATCTCGCCGATCATGATGTTGGGCAAGGTGTAGACAAACACCGAGGGGCTTGGAAAATACTGTGACCGGTCCTGTATGCTTTGCTGATGGGCCAGGTCGGTATCAAGACTGCTGCTCGAATTGGACAACACAACACCTACCCGGTTGTTATCGTATCGCGTAAGGTCGATTTGACGCAACATCAGTTCTGCAGCCATGAATCCAAGCTTGCTGAGGGAGTCCATTTTGTAGAACTTTGGGTACCCCAGGTTTAAGCTTTTAAAGAACGGTTTGATAAACTCCGCAAAAGTAATAAAATTTTCCGCTTGATATTCAGTCCTTCCGTTAACTGAAACCTGAAATGGTGTGATCCGGATATTAGCATTGATGAGCTGTTCCATGGTTATACTTTTTCAAACAGGATGGATGCATTGCAGCCGCCGAACCCGGAAGCACTTTTAAGGCAGCTTTTCATCTCGCTCTTTTCTGTTCCGGTGATCACACGGATGGGTTCGGGTACGCCCGGCTCTTCAAACCCTGCCGTTCTGATCAATACATTTTCTTTCAGCGCCAGAACACAAGCCACCGATTCAATCACCCCTGCCGCTCCCATGGTATGTCCCCAGTATCCCTTGAAACTGTTTACCGGAACCTGGATCATTCCGGCATAAGCGATGGCTTTCGACTCCATTTCATCATTGAAACGGGTGGCTGTGCCATGTGCATTGATAAAACTTATCTCTTCCGCTTGGTGCCCGGCTTCCTGCAGGCTGTTCAGCAGCGAAAGCCCCAGCTCTTCACCGGTACGGGAAGGGCCCGAGATATGGTTGGCATCGTTGGTGGCGGAAGCTCCCGTGATCTTCACCTGCTGACCCACTCCCTTTCCTTCTGCGGTTGTCAGAACCATCGTCCCGGCCCCTTCGCCTAATGAAAGTCCGTCGCGGTGTTCATCAAACGGACGGCAAGGGAGCGGACTCAGGGACTGAAAGGATTGAAATCCGGCGATCACAAATTCGGAAAGGATATCACCCCCCGTCACAACAGCCTGATCATAAAGTCCCTGCTTCAAATACCTGTAGGCTGTCATCAAGGCGATCACACCCGAAATACAGGCATTGGAGATCACAAGGGGTGTGTTGGAAAATCCGAAAAAACCGGTTACTACCCGTGCCAGTTCCCATAGGTAGGCTCGTTGTGGAGGAAAGAGGGGATCGGTGTTCGTTTCCAGCAGGTTGATATTGCCTTTGGTGGTGGAGAGGATGAAAAGGGTGCGCTTGTTTCTGTAGTCGATCGGGAGTCCCGAAACGGCATCATGGACAGAGAGGATGAATAGTTTCTCAAGCCGCGTAAAGGAGGAGGCCCCGGGTTCCTGCCGGTACTCTTTTAAAAGGAGCTGAAAACTCTCCTCCAGCAGGTCATTGTCAACACGGGAAAGCGGCATGGGGGAGGGGTAGAGCAGGGGATCAGAAATGTTCCGGATACCCACCTGACCGTTCCTCAGAGCCTCCCAGTTGGCAGAAGTAGTGGTTCCGAGAGAGGTGATGATGTTGTCACTGGCTATGTAGACGGATTTCATTTCGTCGGATCAGATTAGTCCCCAATGCTGTTTCCAGCCGATGAAAAAGGGTGGAGGGGTAAGAATGAGCTCTCCTTCGGGGGTCAGAAAAACCTGCACCGAACTGCCGGTGGCGGCAATTTCCATGTCGGATTTCCTGTATATTTTATAGCTGAAGAGGATCTTGGCAGCGTCAGAATTCCTGAATGTTGCCTCCACAACGGCCAGATCCCCGTACTTCAACGGCTTTTTAAAATCACACTCGACCTTTACGATGGGGATCATGACGTTATGCTTGTAGACCTCGAGGTATCCGAGCCCATACCGTTCGCCAAACGCTTCCCGGGCATCTTCAAAATATTTGATGTAGTTACCGTGCCAGACAATCTGCATGGAATCCACCTCTCCGAAACGAACCTTGATCTCCGTGCGATCCACTAATTCCTTCGTCATGAGCTGATGGGCGGTTTAATGGTTCGGTAAATTGCTGCAGCAGAGATGGTCACAGCAAAAAAAGCAAAGAGCTTCAGGAGTTCGGGAATGATATCCAGAAAGGTACTTCCTCTGAGGAATAGATCCAGGAAACCGGCATGGGCCCAGTTGAGAGGTGAGAAGGTGGCAATATGCCGCATCACGTTCCCCATCAGGTAAACCGGAACCCACAATCCCCCCATGGCGGCCAGGATCACGATGGATACCGCTCCGAAAGCGGCTGCCTGCTGGTGGGTCTTTGAGACCGTCCCGATGAGGATTCCGTAACCAAGAGCTGCGAGGCTCGACATAATGACCAGTGTGACGATGGCGAAATAGTGCGTGCCTACCTCCAGGGCAGGCATATTGAACAACGGCAGGAGGTAGATCCCTGCCAGGAGCATCAGCATGAACTGGACAAAACAGACAAGCAGGTAAACGCCTACTTTGGCCATAAAAACAGTCATGTAGGAGACCGGAATGGTCATCAGACGGATCAGGCTGCCCTCCTCCCTCTCCTTGAGGATACTGCTGGTGAGAGGAATGACAATGAAAAACATGGCAAAGATGGCCCACGAGGGGACATTATGCTGGGTAGTGGAGGGAAGCAGTTCCTCTTTGACCCCGGAGGGGAAGATCTCAGTGAAAAACACCGATTGCGTATATTCGGTGATGGGCATGGTGAAATTGGGAAAGAGTTTCCGAAGCTCCTCCTGGAAGGTCTCGAAGATCATCCTTGATTCGATACGGGCATTGAACTCTTTGGTGGCGCTGAGGAAGGCATTCCTGAAATAGTTCCTGACAGCCGGATCAAAATAGATGAGTACCTCTATCGAATCCTTAGGTTGGTTTGCTGACTGGAATTGTTGGTCAGGCATCATCAGGTTCGCCATGGTTTGGGAAACCAGGAAACGGATCTTTTTCCGGAGTCTCTCAGTGGTATGTTCCGGTATCACCACGGCAATCTGGTAGCTCCCTTCCAGTACCTGTTGTCGTGCCGTCTCCTTGGTCACCGGAACACCATTCAGATCCAAAATCAGGTCGAAGAGTTTCGTCTCTGTCAATCCATGCTGAAATTTTACTCCCAAAGAATCACGGTCCTCATTAACAAAGATCACGGGGATGTGTGGCTCTTTGGATACAGTACTCCATCCGAATTCCTGCATCATGGATAGAACCACCACCATCACCGTAGGCATCAGAAACAACACGATCAATCCTGCCGGATCGCGGATCAGGATCAGCCACTCTTTCCGAAACGCAGCGAAAAATTTGAACATCAGTCTCTCAATCCTTTCCCAGTCAATTGCAGAAACATTGTTTCCAGGTTTTTAAATTCCGGGTTTTCTTCCACCAGTTTTTTGGGGTTTCCGATGGCAATGATTTTTCCGGTGTCGATAATGGCCACGCGGGTACAAAGTTTCTCCGCCTCCTCCATGTAATGAGAGGTATAGATGATGGTAGTCCCCGTCTCCTGGAGTTCATGGAGAAATTCAAGGATCACATTGCGCGATTGCACATCGATCCCAACCGTGGGCTCATCAAGAAAAAGCACCTTCGGCTTATGTAACAAGCCGGCAATCAAATTGATGCGCCGTTTCATCCCTCCCGAATAATGAGCGATCTTCTTGCGGGCATATTTCTCCAGGCCAAACCTGCCCAGGGACTCGTCGATCCGTTTGGCCAGCTCTTTTCCCTTAAGCCCGTACATATTTCCGAAAAACTGAAGGTTTTCCAATCCTGTCAGGGTAGGGTAGAGAGCCAGTTCCTGTGGTACGACGCCAATGATGTATTTGATCCGGTCATGATCATGCCGGATATCCAGCCCGTCGATCGTTACCTCGCCGCCGGTAGGGGGGAAGAGCCCGCTCAGAATGGAGATCGTGGTCGTTTTACCAGCCCCGTTAGGACCAAGCAGCCCAAAGATCTCATTCCTGAAAATTTCCAGTGAAATATGGTCAATTGCCGGAATATCAGACCCTTTGTAGTATTTGGTCAGATCCCGGATCGCTATTATGGATTCCCCTTCCATGATTACAGGCTGAGCTTGTCGAGTTTTTTGTAGATTGCCTCCTCCATATAAGAGATCTCGGTGAGCATATCGGCGAGTTTTCCGTAGTCTTCCACCGGTTCGTCCGACCTGCTTTTACAGTTGCGGGCTCCGATATAGGCGAATTCCCTCCATTTGTTCGCCGCTTTGCCCATCATCTCAGAGGCCTCCGTGAGGGTTTGATTGTTGAACTTTTCACCCACTTCTTTGAGGAAGGCGCCATAGATAAAACGGAATCCAGCCCCTCCGGATCCAACCTCTTCCGACATGCGGAGAATCTGCCCGAGGTAGAAGGCCGCTTTTTCCCTGCCGTGCTTTTTGGGCCATTTTCTGAGATCCTTGGCCATAAACCGCATTCCTTTGGTGCCTAACAGAGGAATAGGGATCTTGATCATCTCATATACGGTCTTCGCGATCGCGTCGGAAACGGCCTTTTTAAAGTCGATCTCCTTGTTCACCCTTTCGATCCAGTACATCTTTCCCTTGGGTGCAAAGGCTCCTTTTACCCACCGTACCCTCACAAGATCATCATAGTTGATTACCTGTGGTTTTTCCATCACCGTGTCGCTGACGAGGTAATGGTTGTTCTCCTTTCCATAAATCACCAGGTTGTGCATATTGTAATGCATACGGTATTCGGGCGGGAAAAAAGGAAGGTTGAAGACGCCAACCTGCATTCCCGTGGGGATTCCCTTCTCCAGATTACGGTCCAGAGCATCCATCGACTCTTTGGGCGTCTTGAATTTCTTGATCACGGTTGCATTGGCTCCAAGGCGTTTACTTCCCCTGCGGAATACCGTATTGGGAATATTCCGGAAGGAGATCATGGGAGCATACTGGATCTTTAAAAAGGGGATATAGGTGAAATACAAGCCATTTCCTACGCCAAACGCCATGGGTTCAGAGATATCCACTCCATAGAATTGAAAAAGATTTGAAGTGGTTCCGCTTTCACAGTGTCCGGCCTGCCGATGCGTATAGTCGATTTTGATTGTTGATGGTTCCATGCTGTTGTTCCTGATTAGTCTAATTTTTTCAATTCTTCAATGGTGACCTCAAAGGTCTCTGCATATTTTCCCAGCGTTTTCTCGCTGAGACGTTTGAAGACGTTTGGTCTGAAATGCCGCTTTACACGCCATACGGAAATGCCGACCTGCGAACTCAGTGTCATCGGGTCTCTGAGTGTCTTCTCCATAAAATAATAGAGGGGGCTTTTTTCTCCCGATAATACTTTTTGGCGTGCCTCTTCGATCCTGTCTATCTGAAAATCCCAGAATTGTTCAATGAAGGCTTTGTCGGCGTCATCATGGAACCTTACCTTTTTATTGTAATTCCCTTCCTGATCGAAGGAATAAAAAAGTTCCCTGTATTTTCCGTGCTCCGGATCCTTGTATTGGTAATCAAATTTTTCTTCTGCCATTGTCTGTTTTTTAAAACGTGGTGCGAAAGTACGGAAATTATCGCAGTAAAAATATCTTAAGCTGACAGGAGGCGATCAGCTCGTTGTCAAGGAACACCTCCCCTGAGACTACGGAGGCATCCATCACTTTATGCTCCATGGTCACGCGCGTCATCAGCTCATCCCCGCAAACCGGATACCTTGCTATTTTCAGGTTTCTGATCCCCCCGATGAACCCAACCACAGGTTCTTTTCCCGGGGTGCCGCTCATCGCTCCTTCGCCGGCAGCGGCGGTCTGTGCCATGTTCTCGATCAACCCGGCTTCGGTAAACGTACCGTTGTCGCAAAACACGTTCTCTTTTTGAATCAGAAAGGTGGTTTCAAAGATGCCTTCATCAGCCCGGATCAACCTGTCAACCATCACCATCGGAGGTTTCTGGGGGATGTTTACTTCTTTAAATGATGCCATAGCGATCCTTTGCGGTTACGTTTTCTCATTCGTTTCATAAAGGTAACGACATCTTCATCCGGGAAGACCCAACGTTTCCCCGTCTTTTCAGCCCGTTCCTTCAGGGTGCCGTAATCGATATCCTTCGCAAGGTAATAGACCGGTTCCATCAGCGATTCACCGGGATCAATATATTGGTCGGCCACGGCGAGTTTGTATAGATGCGTTCCCGGATAGATCCTCATTCCGACATAGGGAAAAAACACGGAGTTTTCAATCCGCTTTGAATTCTCAAAGCTCTCATCGATGCTCTTCTCCGTTTCACCGTAACCTCCGAGGATCAGAAAATGGGCAAAATAGACACCGGCCTCATTGCAACTATCCGATACCTCTATGATCTCATTGACGGTAAATCGTTTCCGATAATGTTTGAGGGTATGGTCGGAGAGGGATTCTGTCCCGAATTCAATATGAGTCAGTCCCGATTCGGCAAAGAGACGGAGATCCTTCAATGTCACATTATGGGGCGAAAAATAGGCTCCCCAATGGATCTTCACTCCCGATTTGAGAATTTTTTGAGCCAGTTCAAGATTGAATTTCCTGTCGATGTTAAATACGGAGTCAGTAAAAAAGATATAATTGATTTGCTTGTTGAAATAGAGGTCCTTGACGCTTTCCACGATCTTGTCTGGGTTAAGGGTCCTCACCATGCTGCCCTCGATCAGCGGATAGGTGCAGTAAATGCAATCATAGGGGCAGCCTCTTTTGGTTTGCAGGTTCATCATCCCGCTTTTCTCCCAGTAGAATCTGGAAAGATCATGTGAAAAAGAGACATCCAGGGAGTGCAGGTAATGCCGTCTGGGATTGACCGTTATCTGTCCGTTTCTTTGATAAACAAGGCCTTCGATCGAATAATCCGGATCTCCTTCGATCAAGCCGGTCAACAGTTTGTAGAGACTCTCTTCTCCCTCCCCATGGATGCCGAAATCGGGATTGAAATAGGTGAAAAGTTCGGAAGGAAAGATGGAAAATGCTGAACCTCCGATGATTACAGTTGTATCGGGGAGGGTTTTACGTATCTTTTTCAGGACCTCTTTGTACCCTGTGAGGAAAAACTCCTTTGAGTAGGAACTCACGTCGTCAATATTCCGCAGGGAGACAGCAGTGATGTCAGGCTGAAAATGCTCCATATAGGCAACAAATTCCTGATCTGTATAGAGGTTCAGGTCAACAACCTGGATGTCAATATCTTTCATCCGGGACTGGAGATAGGAGAGCAGGTAGGATATCCCCAACGGATAGACAGGATATGGCACCGCGAACCTGTTGGCAGAAACAAAGAGCAATTTCTTTTTCATCATGCTTCAGGTTGAGGTTGGGGAACGGGTTCAGGGTCCCAGAAATTGTAATAGTTAAACCATTGCAAAGGAAACCTGTGGATAACCTCCTCAAGTTTCCGGGTATAGATCAGCAATGCTTCCCGAAGGATCGCTTCCCTTTTCTGGAGGTTCCTGGTAAATTCAATGTGGTGGAGAGGAGTGGCGAAAAAGTGGTAATGCGAGTGGGTCTCCTTCACAGCAAAGACAAAGGAGACCGGTACATTGAACCGGGCGGCCAGGTTCACAGGCCCGATTGGAAAACGGGCAGGCTTCCCAAGCAGCTCCAGGGTGATGGTCTTGTTTCCCTCGATAAACCTGTCGCCATGCATCGCGATAATATCGCCTGAAGCAAAGGCATGTTCGATCTCTTTGAGGTGGCTGAAATCCTCCCGGATGATGATAAAATGAACATTCCGCTCTTTCATGACCGCTTTCAGGTAATCGTTGATCCGTTGGTGTTCAGCGTCAAACAGGATAATGTGGATCCGCTTTTCAAGCCGGTTTAGCAGGTTTCCCGCGATTTCCCAGTTGCCCACATGGGCACTGATCAGCAGTCCGCCGCGGTCCATCTGTCTCAGGTACTCCTCGCCTTCAAAATCAAAGGTGAACCTCTGCTGAAAGCCGGAAAGCATTGCCAGTTTGTCGATCAGGATCTGGCCGAAGATATAGTAATTCCGGAACACGCTGACCAAAGATTTCAGGAGGGAGTAACCCATCCGTTGCCGGAAATAGGCGTAGATAGCACGAAATGCTTTTCGTGAATTAAACACAAAGTAGGCAACAACGAAACGAAGCAGGAAATAGGCAAACGAAATTCCAAAATATCTTAAGGTCCAGATAAAAATTCTATACCCTAAAATCCCTCCTCTGGTTTTTCCTTGCCATGATGACATTAGGGAATTAATTTGGGGTCACTCGTCTGATAATGTATTCGTAGAAGTCCTGGAGTGTCTTTATATCCGTCATCTCTTCGGCCTTCATTTTGAAGCCGAAGTGATTTTCTATGATGACAAAAAGATCAACAAAGTCAAGACTATCAATGCCCAGGTCATCTTTCAGATCGGCTTCATTCCTGATCTGGTCTTCATCTATCTCAATTTCTTCAATCAAGAGTTGATTTATCTTATTGATTATCTCTTCGTTCTGCATCAGGAGGTTCATTGAATGATGCAAAAATACATTTTTTTCAGAATTTCAATCGATAATCTTGCGGATCACCAGGGCTGAATTAGTTCCGCCGAAACCGAATGAATTTGAGAGAAAGGCGTTGATCTCAGCCGGGGTGGTGGTGCGGACAATATTCAGTTTTGCGGAAAATTCGTCCGGATTGTCAAAGTTGATGTTCGGAGCTATGAAGGAATCCTGCATCATCAAAACCGAATAGATCACCTCACTGGCTCCTCCCATCCACATTTCATGTCCGGTCATCGATTTGGTGCTGCTTACAAGGGGTTTTGTCCTGCCGAAAACATCATCGATTGCCTGGGCTTCATTGCTGTCGCCCACCTGGGTTGAGGTGGCGTGGGCATTGATGTAATCAATTTCGCCGGCATCCATTCCAGAATCTTTCAATGCCATCTGCATGGCCCGTCTCGGTCCCTCCACGTTGGGCAGGGAGATATGTTCCCCGTTGGATGAGAAACCGTACCCCATCACTTCTCCAAGGATAGTGGCTCCACGTTTCAAGGCCGAATCGTAGCTTTCCAGTATGACCGTTGCGGCACCGCCGCTGGGAACCAGTCCGTCGCGGTCGCGGTCGAAGGGGCGGGAAGCTGTGGAAGGATCCCATTCACGGGTGGAAAAGGCGTTCAGGGCATCAAAACTGGCTGTGGACTCGGGATTGATCTCCTGGGCTCCTCCGCAAATGATCATCTCCTGCAGACCCTGCTTGATCAGAAGATAACCCATGCCGATCGCATGGGAGCCGCTGGCACAGGCTCCTGCAATGGTGAAGTTGATTCCGCGCAGCCGGAAAATGACCGAAAGGTTCATAGAGACGGTCGAATTCATGGACTGAAAGATATATCCTGACCCGATCATCATGGTATCTTTCTTAGCACGTAAGATGTCCACAGATTCCACCACGGGTACGGCAGAACTGTCATTACCGTAAAGGATACCGATTTCGTGCCGGTCAAGATAGGGCTGATCGATGCCGGCCCCTTTCAGCGCTTCCACGGTCGCCATATAGGCATACTCCCCCTGGGGGGCCATTCCAATACGCATCCGGCGATCCAGAATGCCTTTCAGAACGGGACGATTCACCATCCCTGTCAGGGCCGAGCGGAATCCCATCTCTTTACGAACCGGATCGAAAATGATGCCTGATTTTCCTTCGTGGAGCGATTTGTTCACCTCCCCGAGATTGGTCCCGAGAACGCTGTAGATCCCCATGCCAGTAATAACAACCCTGCTCATGAATTCGTCATTCCTAATTCGTCATTCTTAATTAAGTGTAAAGCCCGCCATTGACATGAATCACAGCCCCCGTAATATAAGATGCCTCTTCGGAAGCCAGGAAGTTCACAATGCCGGCCACCTCTTCGGGATTCCCAAACCGTCCCATGGGGATCATCGCTTTGAGCTGGCCTTCATCCATATCCTTTGTCATATCTGTACGGATAAAGCCGGGAGCTACGGCGTTGACCGTCACCTTCTTCTTGGCAACCTCCTGGGCCATGGCTTTGGTGGCGCCGATAACACCGGCTTTTGCAGCTGAATAGTTCGCCTGGCCAGGCAGCCCTTTTACTCCCGATAATGAAACGACATTGATGATCCGGCCAAATTTGTTCAACAGCATATCCTTGATCAGGAGCCTGCTAACCACGAGAAAACTGTTCAGGTTGGTGTTGATCACATCGAACCATTCTTCGTCTTTCATCCACATCACCAGGGCATCTTTCCTGATACCGGCATTGTTCACAAGCACGGAGATATACTCCCCCTCGTGTTGCTGAATCCAGCCATTTAGGGCGTTTTCCACTTCACCGGGACGGGATACATCAAACTGCAGGATCTCTCCCTCACCGCCCTTCTGCCGGATGATCTCCATGGTTTTTTCAGCCTCCTCACGATTGACACGGTAATTGACAATAACCCAATACCCTGCCTCAGCCAGCCTTATGCAGCAAGCTCGTCCAATTCCCCTGGATCCGCCTGTCACTATTGCGTACTTCATTTGATTATTCCTCCATAGAGAACTGTGGTTTGTTCTCCTTGATGTAGTGGGCAATATTTTTTACATCCGGATACCTCAATGCATCTTCCGTGAATTTCGGTACGATCTTTCGAAGGTCTTCGTATTTATTTCTTGAATAGGATGACAACCGATCCTGGATTTCGAGGTAATCGATGGCCTGCAGGATGGAGATCATCTCGATGGCCAGCACCTGATAGGTATTGTCGATCACCTTTTTGGTCAGCAGGGCGGCATTGGTTCCCATGCTTACGATATCCTGGTTGTCGTTGTTGTTTGTGATGCTGTGAAGGGACATGGGGAAGGAGAGGGTCTGGTTTTCTGCCACCGTGGAGACGGCAGTGAACTGAACTCCCTGCATGCCGAGGTTTAACCCGAGTTTGCCAAGGTTTACGAAAGGCGGCAGTTTTTCATTCAGCTTGGGATTCATCAGGTAATTCAGCTGTCGTTCGGCTAACATGGAGAGTTTTGTGATGCCTATTTTCAGCTTGTCCATCTCCATCGCAACGTAATCCCCATGGAAATTGCCTCCGTGGTAGACATTCCTGTGCTCTCCGTCGATGATGGGATTGTCGCTGCACGAGTTGACCTCGTTCATCAGCACATGGATGGCGAAGAGGATCGTGTCGAGCACCGGTCCAAGCACCTGGGGGACGCAACGGAGTGAATAGTATTCCTGTACTTTTTCCTTGAAGACCTCCACCTCGATGGTCTTGTCGTTGTAATAGAGGTAGTCGGCCCGGCGGCGGATCAACTGGCTGTCTTTCAGGATCGACTTCATGGTATGGGCAACCTGACGCTGGCCATGATGTGATTTCGCACGGTTCAGTCCGTCTGAAAAATGGTCGTCATAGGATTCAACGATCTCTGTTATCATGGAAGAGGCCAGCATCGACCAGTCGAGAAGGTTCCTGGCATGAATGGCATTGATCATCCCGATCCCCGTCATGACGGATGTGCCGTTGATCAGGCCGAGCCCTTCACGGATGTGCATCTTGATAGGGGAGAGGCCCAGTTCCTGAAACACTTCTGCAGTGGGCCTAAGGGTCCCTTTGTAGAAGACCTCCCCTTCACCGATCAGGTTGACTGCCAGGTGTGCTAATTGCACAAGGTCTCCGCTGGCGCCTACTCCACCATGTTCAGGGATGAAGGGGTTTACGTCGTGGTTGATCATCTCCTTGATCAGGTCAACCACCTCGGGATGGATTCCCGACTTTCCCTGGATGAGGGTGTTCAGCCGGGCCAGCATGGCGGCCTTGGCATAGATCTCGGGAAGGGGCTCCCCGCAACCGGCTGCATGGGACCGGATCAGGTTGTACTGCAGTTCAAGTTCACGGTTATCATTGATCTTGATCTGCGCCATCGGGCCAAGTCCCGTATTGATCCCGTAAATTACCTTTCCCTTTGCAAACCCTTTTAAAAATTGATAATCTTCATCAACTTTTCTCTTCGCTTCGATATCAATGTCGATCTTCTCGCCTTCAAAAAGTATTTTAAAGAAATCCCCAACTGTCGTTTTCCGGTTTCCAATAACAACCATATATCCCTGTATTACTTTCTTTTATCTCTGCAAAATGATTTCTGGACGAAATTAAATTGCAAAGGTAAACTTTTCTATCTTTGGCCAAATAACAATTATCGATTTTATCTAAGCCAGACTTTTCCAATCACCAGAAGTGCAACGGTAAAAAATAATACGATGACTATCAAGGATTTTTTTGACAAGAATAAGCCGGGAGACAGAACATTTCTCATCATTTATATCATTTATGTTCTGTTAAATGCACTGCTTTTGATCATCGGTCTCACTACCGGCGACCGTTTGGCGCATCAGGAATTTTTTCCCTTCGGCGGTTTGGACGAGAATATATTCGAGACCTATGATCTTTCCGAGTTCCTGATCTATAATTTAGCCCCCATTGGCTTCTTCATAGTCATAAAACTCATTCATTACGGGAAAGATGAAAAAAAATAAACACTCCTATTAAGC